>Ga0192268_1001_pt1 | contig 112190 bp, 132 predicted proteins | sample Koala_Koa23_N3_FD_131268 | JGI IMG/M metagenome (GOLD analysis project Ga0192268, IMG submission 131268) | Enriched cells from koala feces incubated with labeled cellulose particles, San Francisco Zoo, California, United States - Koala_Koa2-3_N3 ...
TTATGGCGGCGGCAGTACTGTAAACAGCAGCACAAATAATAATTCTATTATTTCTATGATTAATTTTTATCAATTGTCACAGAGTATTAGTTCAGTCAGACAAGTCATTCGACAAGATTTGTATACTGGAATAGAAAATACAAATCAGACACTTTGGATGCAATTGTTAATTCAAAATGTAGAAGAAATCCAGAACGGCGGACCGCTGATTAATGTTTCTTACACGCTCAAAACATATAATTCTTCCAATAATTCTACAGAAGATAATGGTCATTTGGTAATTGCCTACGGATTGGAAGATTGTTCGGATGATCCATATACTTTTACTGACCGGAATGGTTTAAAACATACTTATACTATGCGTATTCTCATTGCTGACCCGAATCATCTTTCTACAAATGGCGTTACAGATGAAACTTGTATTTACTATGATCCCGATGATTACAGCTGGGTTATACCGTATTGGAATAACGATACAAGATATTGTTATTGGAATGCCAGCGACGGAAATATCAATCATGGATATATCAAAGGACTTCGAACGTTCAATGAATTGACAATGGAAAATTTATCTAATACAACGACGGTTGATCACTATATTGCCGGCTTATCAATTGACAATATTGATGGAAATGATTATTCTGTTGATATTCTTTCTAGTTCCGGAAATCCGGATTACGATTATGCAGGTGATGAAGGAAATAATGGTATTGTATCTTATAAAAACGATTCGGATGATGAATTTACCAGTGATGACAGCGAAAACTATGCATTTTGGGATCCTACATCTTCTTATAAATTATCCTACTCCATACCGTCTGATTATGATTTGATGATGGACTATAAAAACGTGAATTTTTACGCAGCTGTCACAGATGCAACATATACCCTGTTTAAACCAACTGGATTGATTTCGATTATTGGTTCAGATATGAATTATGAAGTTTCGATTGTTTCAAATGAAAGCGAATGTGTGACAGACTGGTATGCTGTAACTGTCTCTGGAAGCGGAGTTGACAATGTGATTTATAAAAAAGCTGATGGTGGTTATACAATAAGTAGTGAATCCAGTTTGAACGTTGTTTCTGTAGAGGCTTACAATAACGACGTCACCGCCACCACCACCTTCACTACCAACTACACCGAAGTTTATCTCTATGAAATCGACGAAAACACCATCGATGTAGCAATAGACACGGACGGCGACGGCACATATGAAACCGATTTAGAAGATGTTGCATCGTCCACGTTAGACTTGGGTGACCTCGACGGCGACAGTGAAATCACTGTCCAAGACGCATATCTCTGTTAATGTGCCTTTGCAAATGCTGCCGCTGGGAACGGCGACGGCTTGACGAACGTACAGCGGACTGCCGCAGACGTGGACGGAGACGGGAATATCACCGTACAGGACGCTTATATCATCCAGCGGTATTTCACTAGCTATGCCGCTGGAAATACGGTAACTTGGGAAGAATTGATTTAGGTTTACAAAATATCATTATAGTGCTAAAACCGTTTTCATCTGAAAGGATGAAAACGGTTTTGCATAATTTTTTATATGAAATCAGCGTAAAGGACTTGCAATTTCTGAAAAATGTGGTATAATAATATTATTAAGTAGGATAAGCTTTTAGCTGTCTTGCATAAAATATCTATTGTTGGAGGTAATGAGTGATGTTACAAATGAAAAAATGGCTGTCGGGAATGATGGCAGGAACAATTCTCCTTTCTGGAATGGCATTTTCTGGAATCGGGGGGGTACACTGACTGAAGTTTTTTCGGGTGTGCCGGAATAGGTTATAAGTGCGGAGGAATATACTTACGGTGATTTGACGTATGATTATTTAGACGATGGTACGATTGAGATTACGGGTTGTAATACCTCTGTGACAGAAGTTGAAATTCCCAGTGAGATTGATGGGGTTGCGGTGACGAGTATTGGGGATGGAGCATTTTCTTACTGCGACAGTTTAACCTCTGTCACGATTCCCGACAGCGTGACAAGTATAGGATACTATGCGTTTTATGAATGCACCAGCTTAACTTCTGTCACGATTGGAGACAGTGTGATGAGTATTGGAGCATATGCGTTTGATAGCTGCACAAGTTTAATTGACGTCTACTACACCGGCACAGAAAGTGAATGGAACGAAATAGAAAAATCTTATAATATCTGTCTTACCTCTGCCACCATCCACTACGGCGAAGAAATGCCGGATATTACAGTGACAGATTCCACCGGCGACCTCGACGGCGACAGTGAAATCACAGTACAAGACGCTTATCTCTGTCAGTGCGCCTTTGCGAACGCTGCTGCTGGGAAAAGCGACGGCTTGACAAACGCACAGCAGACTGCCGCAGATGTGGATGGAGACGGGAATATCACCGTACAGGACGCTTATCCAGCGGTATTTCGCTAGCTTGGCAGCTGGAAATACGGTAACTTGGGAAGAATTGATTGGTTGATGCAGAGCGAAAAGAAAAATTTGGCGTACATGATGTGACCTTCAAAAGTTAATTTTATTCATAGCGTAGTAGTATAAGCTACTACGCTATATTTATATGGAATTCTGTGGATGATTCCACATTATCTCTTGCAATTTTAGAAGCTTTATGGTATAATAAAAGAAACACGTTTGTGTTTCAAATTTGAGTAGCAATAAAGGAGTTTTAATATGGCAGATTGTAATCAGCAATGCAGCTCTTGTTCTTCTGCAGAGGAATGCCAAGACAAAGAAAAGGTTGCACGCACTGTGAGAAATACGTCCGGAATCAAGCACGTTATTGGAATTGTCGGCGGAAAGGGCGGTGTTGGTAAATCCATCGTCACAAGCCTTTTAGCTATCCAAGCACGGAAATTGGGATTAGAAACCGCAGTTTTAGATGCTGATATTACAGGTCCATCGATACCAAAGATTTTCGGTATTCACGCTTATGCACAAACAGAGGACGAAAGCTTGTTACCACACGTTGCACAAAACGGAACAAAAGTCATGTCGCTGAATTTACTTTTGGAGCATGAAACGGATCCGGTATTTTGGCGTGGCCCTGTGATTTCCGGTGTCGTTAAGCAATTTTGGGAAGACACCAGATGGGGCAATGTGGACTATATGTTTGTAGATATGCCTCCTGGGACGGGAGATGTACCACTAACTGTATTCCAGAGTTTGCCGCTTGAAGGAATTCTTGTAGTATCTACACCCCAATCCCTGGTATCTATGATTGTAGAAAAAGCAATCAACATGGCGACAAAAATGGATATTCCGGTTTTGGGAATGATTGAAAATATGCGTTATTTGGTCTGTCCAGATTGCGGCAAAGAAATTCCACTATTTGGGACAGACGATTCTATTGATGCAACTCCTCTGCCGGTATTGGAACGGATTCCACTTGACCCGAAATTGGCGGCTGCTTGTGATACCGGAACGCTGGCAACGTTAGATGTACCATATTTAGCACAAACTGCAAAGGCTCTATGTGGTAAGATGCAATAAATAAAAAGGAGTTTGCGATGAAATACGACAATCCCATTTTACCTGAATTCCATCCAGACCCGAGTATTTGCCGTGTTGATGAAGATTTTTACTTGGTGGTCAGTTCTTTCGAATACTTCCCTGGAATTCCAATTTATCATAGTCGTGATATGGTACACTGGGAACAAATTGGACACTGTCTTACACGCCGTAATCAGGTTGATTTGATACCCGGTGCTCCGAATTGCTGGAATATTTATGCTCCCACAATTCGCTACCATGACGGTGCTTTTTATGTCATTGCCACACGGGTAAATGGTGATAACCACGGCAATTTTATTATCACTGCAAAGGAGCCGTCTGGAGAATGGTCAGATCCACTGTGGCTCCCCTTTCCCGGAATTGATCCATCTCTATTTTTTGACGATGACGGTCGGGTTTATTATACAGGAACAGATCAGACGATTTATCTTTGAGAACTAAATCTCAAAACTGGAGAAGCCATTGGAGAACGTTATACGCTGTGGCAAGGTACTGCAAATAATCCGGAAGGCCCACATATATATAAAATCAACGGATTATACTATCTGCTTTTGGCACAGGGTGGCACGGAACTTTGCCATATGTGTGTGATTGCACGCAGCAAAAATCTACTAGGACCTTATGAGCCTTGTCCGCACAACCCAATACTAACAAATATCGGAAAGAATTTGCCAATTAAAGCAATTGGTCATGCGGATTTTTTAGAAGATCAAACGGGAAAATGGTGGGCAGTTGCTTTAGGAAATCGTCCATTGGGTTATCCATTTCGACATAACATGGGACGGGAAACCATGCTTGTTTCGGTACAGTGGGATGAGAATGGTTGGCCGACAGTAGGTGAAAAAGGCACAGTGCTTCCAACAATGGAAACAGAGTCTACTCTTACACTATTTCAACCATCGAAATATATTCCAGGAGTGAACGTCAGTGACCACTTCAATGGCGATGTACTACACCCTTCGTGGAACTATATTTATATGCCCTTGGACGATTGCATCTCGCTAATAGGAAAATCACTACAGCTCCGTGGCAATGCTGTGAAATTGTCGGAAGATAAACCCAAAGCTTGGCTTGGAAGACGACAAGAACATTTTTTCTTTTCGGCAGAAGCAGAATTTTATTTTTCTCCAACGCAAAATGAGGAAGAAGTTGGACTTAGTATTTATATGAATCCTGGTCATCATTATGAAATTGTAATGACTAGATTGAACGATGAGAATTGCGTGATTGTTCGACGCAGAATTGGATCTTTGTCCGCAGTAGAAGCAAAGATTCCCATTGATACAGAACGATTTTCACTCCGCATTGACGGTGATCAAGAATGGTATCGTTTCTTTTATGCTCCGTATGAAGGAAAAATGAAACAAATAGGTATGGGAGAGGCAGCATACCTGACTACAGAAGTAGGAGGCTGCCTCACTGGAAACTATATTGCGTTATTTTCCAGTGGTAATGGAAAAGATTGCGTTGACATAGCGGAAGTTACACGATTTGACTATACAGCACGATAAGACGGTTTAAACTACACTCATATAGAACAAATTACAAAAAGCGCACCAGTCGGTTCATCTGCCAAAATCATGCTAGAACGGTTGGCAATTGCACGAGCTATAGCAACACGCTGTTTCTGTCCGCCAGAAAGCTTACTTGTTGGCTTGTCAGCAAATTCCAGCATTTCCACAGATTGCAACGCATTCCGAGCAGTTGCTTTTTTTATTCGTCTTTTTTTCTCTCGAGAAATCCAGTGGCAGCATCACATTTTGCAAGGCAGTAAAATCGTCAATCAAGGCAAAATCCTGCATAACCATACCAACTTTTTCATTGCGAATCCGTGCAAGCTGTTTTTCAGAGGAATTCTTAATCAGGATGCCATCGATCCAATATTCTCCACTTTCATAGCTATCCATACAGGCGAGAATATGTAAAAGCGTTGACTTCCCTGCGCCTAATGTGCCAATGATCGCAACCAGTTCCCCGTCTTGGATTTCTATGTTGACATCATAAAGTGCTTGAAACGCATTGGATTTGCCTTTGTTGTAGATTTTAGAAAGTTCCTTTACTTGTACCATTTCCAATTCCTCCTTTATCTCGTTAAAATCTGTTTGGGCGTATTTTTCCCGATAATGCGAAGCGGTATAATCATCGAAATCAACATCTCCAACAGAATTAGTACGGCAAACGCCAACACAATATAGCCACTCCAAATGATCTCTACACTATCTGCAAATCTTGTGTACAGTATGAGAAACAGTGCAAGAAATCCAAGAACAACTGCCAAAACGAGTGAAAAAATGGAATGCAGCAAATTTACAATCGCACAGTGTCTCCATTCTAACCCATTGATATAATATAGTGCATAGTTTTTCAGGCTCTTTCGTGTAATCAAAGCAGAAGTGCTAATGCTGCTGACAGAAGTCAGGATGAATAGAATAATGATGATTGGGAAAAACATCTTTGCTTCTTCCAGCAAATAATCGATACTGTTCTCGTGAAGTTCATCCAGTGTAACGGTAGTGCCTACGCCATATTCCAACATCTTCTTTTGGTCTTCTTCAATTTGTTTTGTGCTGACGTTGTCCAGATAAGTAATAATCACGCTAGAAGTAATTGGCTGCACCACATAATCTAACTCTTCAATCTCCAGCTCATAATCGCCAGTAATATTCTGCATCGCCGTATGAGAAGCGATAATTTCCATATTCCCTTCTATTTCATGATTAAAGAGATAATAAAAATCATTGAAATCCACCGCATCTTATGTACCATTAAGTGCACCACCGACAATTTTTGAACCGTCTTGAAAAATCCCGACGACTGTTGCGGTAAATTTTAGATCTTCTGGATAATTCGCTGCACTAATCGTCAACACATCGCCGACTTCAACGCCATAATCATTTTCAGAAACAACCACTTCAATATTATCGGGTTCGGTTGTGATATTGAGCCATCTGCCCGCCACCATGTCCGGCTGATAGCGTTCGAGAAATTCGTCGTCATAACTTATAAATTGATAGCCATCCCAGTCGAGCGATTCATCCACCCCTCCATAAAGCGTGTAGCACGAATAAACGTGATCTGCATCGGAACAAATTTCTAAAATATCCTCTTCGTCGAGAAATTCATAAATTCTCATAAAATCGGTATCCAAATTCAACCAGGAATTAAACTTGAGAAACAGACCATTTGAAGTGAACATATCCCGAAAAGGCGTGTAATATTGTGTACGAATGCTAATGGTAGATATCATAACTGCCGTGATGACGAGAGAAACAGCCACTTGTAGGATAATGAAGAGATTCATAAGAAGATTTTTCCGAAAATCCGCCCATGCCGTTTTTAAAAGTATCATATCTTTTTCTCCTTTAGTTGGCCGACAATTGACTTGTTAATATGCGATAAAATCATAATCGCCACGACAAGTACAACTGCTAGAATATAAATTGCAAAAATCATGATATACATTTTAAAGGAATGCGCTTCTGAAATATAGGGATAAATGCTTTGTAATACGAAACGTAAAAGCAGATAATAAAGTGCAGTGCCAATCAAGTAGAAGGGAATACTTATACACAGACATTCGCCGATATACATACAGAAAAGGCGTAGCTTTCCACAACCGCAAACACGCAATATCGCCATATCATGTGTTCTCTTTTTCAAGATAAACTGATAAAGCAAGATAAAATTGAGTGCAGAAAAAATGGAAATCAGGATTGCAATTGCAATAATATTGTCAAAGATCGAAATGGTGTCGTTGTCCGAAAGATTCAGCTCTGGAAATGTCAATGCATCGGGCATATAAATACTTGCCGTCGTAACAATGTCGTTATATGTCGCTCTCGTAAGCACGCCATCAAATGTAAAAATGACAACGTCATCATAGACAAAATCATCCGGAACGGCTTGAAATGGAATGATCATGGAATCAAGTGCCGTCGCCGAGCCGCCTACAACTTCATAGGAAACGCCCCGAAAAACAAGCGTATCATCGCCCTCTAAGAGTACCTGCATTTGTTCCGTCGGTTCTCCCACATTCGATACACAGATACAAGTAACATTTGCACCCTCGTTTTCCTCTTCATCGGTAATCATTCTCCCAAAGCGCATGGTATTTTCCGCATTTTCCCGAAATTCCGTGGCAATCAAATATTCGCCGTTTCAATAAGAAAATCTGGATTCCAGATACGGATAATGCATACCATCAAATTCCTCCACATTTCCGGAAACATAAAACCACATCTTGTCTAACGTTTCCTCTGAGAGCGATTCCACAAAATCTTGAAACTGCCGTTGGGTCGGAGCGGCGTCTTTATTAAATTCTAACGCAACAGTACTGAGATCTTCCACTTCTATTTGTTTTGCAACTTCAAAGTTTTTGTATAAGTCATAGGAAAGATTCAGAACAAATGCAGATGCAATGATGCATATCATAATGACAACAAAAATAATTCCTTCGTTTTTGATTAAGCTTCGAATATGATAAAAAATTTGTTTCAAATTCTCGCCTCCATTTCAAACCAGAAAATGGCATAAAGAATCGTTTTTTGAAACATACCATCATTCGATTCCTATATGCCATACTCTAGTTTTTCGTTTTTAAAACGTCGCTGTAAATTTTACTTCGCTATTTATTTATTATAAATAGCCGAACGCCAGTATGGAAAAATATCGGTTTCAATAGGTTTTCGAATCACTCCATAATACGCCCGAATTGGCACTTGTGCCATTATAGAGCGTAGCGTTTCCCGTAAAGCTGTACGTTGTCGTTGAGTAACTGCCACTGCTGCTCGCCGTAATGGATGAGTAATTTGCAACATTGCCGCTGTTCCCAAAACTCTTCACCTGTGAACCAGTAGATCGATTGATCACGTTAAAGTTCACATTCCCATAGCGTGCAGCACCGGATGTGTTTGTAAGCGTCGCACTAGACGAAGTCATGGAAAGTGTTCCGCTCGCAGCACTTACACACACGCTCATGCCCACTGTATAAGCAGCCAGTGTCGTAACTGCACATATAGCAGTCACCATCTTTTTGATTCTCTTCATAGTTTTCACTAATTCCTTTCTGTGCCAAATGGCACACGTTTATATTTTTTTGAAGCTATTAGAAATACAAATTAACATACAGAAAAAATCCCATTATACTTTTTTTCTTCCGCCAAAGCGTATCCTAATACTTCTAATCAAATTATATCATATTTTAGCAAAAAAAAAGCAACAGTTAATTTGTACAAGAAATTTCTAATTTTTTTGATTATAATGTATTTAAATAGTATTATTTAGCATTTATAATTAATTGCAGCGATTTTTATTAAGTTTATCTCGATTTTATGTGTAAGAAAACGACTTCAGATAACATTTAAGCAATAGAAAAGCGCACTATAATAGTGCGCCTTCTTACGATTATTTTATGGGAAGAATCACTTCAAATTGACTGCCCTCTTCCAAGATGCTTTCCACTGTCAAGCTGCCTTAATGAAACAAGGCGATTTCTTTTGCGAGCGAAAGTCCCAAACCACTCCCCTCACCGGTTCTGGAACGCTCCGCTTGATAAAAACGCATGAAAATTTTCTCCTGTTCCTCCGGTGCAATGCCTATTCCATCATCTGTAACAGAAAAGGAAACTTGTGTTTCTTTTTGCTGAACAGTTACATTAATATGACCGTTTTCTTTGCCATATCGATAAGCATTAGAAATCAAATTATTTGCGAGCCGCTGAAGTAACTCATAATTACCAGAAATCACAATATCCGGCTCTACATGGCATTCCAGTTGAATATTTTTTTCATGAATGTATTGAAAATCCAAACAAGTCAGCGTAATCAACTCTGAAAAATTCAATGGTGCTTTGGTATAACGGTCAGACTTCATTTCCAGCCGTGTAAATTCCAGCATCTGGGCAATCATCTTTCCCATCTTTCCTGCCTGTCGCCGAACAACCGTTAAAGCTTGCACATATTCTTCCTCACTGCGTGGTTTTTCCAGCGAATATTCACACTGTGCAGTAATTACAGAAACTGGTGTCCGAAGCTCATGGGATGCATCGGAAACAAATCGCTTTTCAGTTTCAAAAGATTGATCCAGCCGGTCGATCATGGCGTTAATTGCATCTGCCAGTTGATAAAGTTCATCGTTGCCATTGCCCAATTCAATGCGCTTTTTCAAATCATTCCCCTGTTCAATTTGCGCCGTTGCATCCGAAATCTTACGAATCGGTCGTAAAATCCTTCCTGCAATCCAGTATCCGCCAATAATGGCAATCAACACCAGCACAGGCAAAAGCATCAGCGAAATCTGAAGAATCGATGTGATCTATCTTGTTCCAGACTCTACCGAAACAGTTCCTCTCAACCACAGACCCTCTAGACCTTCCTGTTCCAGCATCCTGTCATACACATAAAATTTTTCACCATCGACAGAAACGGTCTGGATTGAATTATCTTGAAATGAAAGGAAAACCGTCTGCGTCGCAATCAAATTTTCACCATACAAAAGCGTCCCGTCTTCCTGATAGAGTGCCGTATAATTGCTGCCTACAAGGTCTAGAAAATCATCATCAATTTCCAAAAAGCCATCACCATAAGCCAAATAGTCATCTCCATCTCCGTCCGGCGAAGCATCTTCTAACCACTGGAAATATTCCACCTCATCTACATTATCCTCGACAATTGCAATGAGACTATCCTGTATATTTTTTTGCATAACGCCGGAACTAATGCTCAAAATGGCAAACGTCATCAATACAGTGATAACCAGTAAAATCACGCTAAACCAAAGTGTAATTTTCAGACGAATCGAACATTTTTTCATATCATGTTCCCTCTCTTAAAACATAGCCGACTCCTATAATGATATGAATTAGCTTCACAGGTTCATTTTTATCGATTTTTTCTCGCAAATAATTGATATAAACTGCCACTACATTGGTACCACCCTCATAGTCGAAATTCCAAACATGGTCTTCAATCTTCTCCCTAGATAAAACAACACCTTTGTTGTGCATCAGATACGCAAGTAAGGTGTATTCTTTTGCAAACAGGATAATTTCCCGATCGCCTCGTACTACTTTCCTTGTAGCGGTATCCAATGTCAGCGTGTCTGCTGTCAACAGACTGTTTGTCTGTCCAAATGTTGCTCGTGTCATTGCACGAATACGGGCACTCAACTCATCTAGTGAAAAAGGCTTTACCAAATAATCATTTGCACCACTGTCTAACCCTTTTACACGATCGGCAATCGAATCTCGTGCGGTCAAAAGCAAAACTGGTACAGCAATACGCCGATTCCGCAGCGTTCGCAGCACTTCCAAACCGTCTTTTTTTGGCATCATAATATCCAAAATCACACCGTCATATTCCGCAACCAAAAGATAATCTAGTGCATCCGCTCCGTCCAAACAGCTGTCCACACTGTATCCCTCTTCTGTCAATCGTTTCGTAATAATTCGGTTCAGATCCTTTTCATCTTCTGCCAGTAAAATCCGCATATCATTTCGCCTCCTACGTCAATACATCAAAAAGAATTATTTATATTATACGCCAGATTTCCTCCACTTGTCAAGCTTTTTAGATAAAAAGCCATCACTCGAATTTCTTCGAGTGATGGGAAATTTCACTTTTATTTAAAACGTTTGTTCTATCAATGTATAAGTCTTCACACACAGATGGATAAACTTCTTTAAGCTTATTGTTAATAGTGTAATAATATCTAGCTTTCACTTCATGAGAATCTCCATTTTCGTCTACGTAAATACCACCCAAACTACAAACACTACTGTCTAGCTCATACCAAGTGCCATTTACATAATAACCCAATACAATAATCAAATCCGAAGCAAGAACTTCTTCATCCCAGCCTGTCGAGTCATTATAGACCCAGTAAGATATTATAACCACATATTGCTCCCCAGCCGAATAGCCAAAGACCTAAACCCACTCACCTGTTTCGTCATCAATATACCCAATCTGTGTGGTCGTTTCGATGGTGGTTGTTGTTGTCGTATTGGAATCATCCGCAGTTACTGTAGTTGCAGTCGTTTCGGTAGAAGTTGACGTATCATCTGTCGCATCTGTAGAAGTTGTTGTCATAGTAGTGGTTGTTGTGGTTGACTCATCAGCAGAAGCTGTCGTTGTGGTCACCGCTTCTTCCGGTGCAAGCAGATCTATTAAGTCTTCGTAATCATCATCAAATTCTACCAACAATTCCTCAGCAGAAATCCCCTCAAAATAGAAGTGGATAACACCGTCCGCTACATAACTGGAATTTATGTAAGACAACTTAAAGTTTGAAATTGGTGTACAGCTAACTTCATTGTAACTTGTATCATAAAGTGTATATGCCGAATAGCTGCTGCCGTTTTTCGTGAACTTCACACCCAACAAGCCAGTATTCGCTTCAATAATATCACTGTCACATTTCGACCAATCCAAAGTCACGCCTACGTAGTTTGAGCCGCCGTTGATGGTAAGCATGGGGAGATCATATGAAACAGTGGTTTCATATGTATAACCTCCGCTTGTATCCAAATACAAGCTCACACTAACGCTATCCGAAGAAGATAAGCCAGCGTATTCTGTCCGCATTGTTAACCGTAAATAAGGATACATATTATAAGTTAAATCTAATACAATCTGCAATGTATTACTATCAACCAAAACTAATGTATAATAGTCACTTATATCGCTTATAGAAGCTCCACTGTCATTGTTTTCTTTACTAACATTTTGGACAATACTTAATGTCCAGTCACTGCTCGTTCCAGTTTCATATGCCAGCCATTTTTCATATAAAGTATCTGCATCAATATCTGTCAGTGTAATCATCAAAGCATTTCCCACAGAATAACCACACTTATTTAAATCAAAATATAAATATGTATACCAATTCTCTATAACCGTATTATATAGCATTGAGTTATGGTCTGTTGGAACTGTGCCATTATTTACATATACTAAAATATCATCATTTTCATCTAAATAAACTGTTCCACCTACTCCAGAATTCCCAGTCACTGCAATCCAGCCTCTACTGGACTCTACGCCACTAGAATTGATTAAGTTCACACGGTATAGAATCTTTTCATTATTATAATGACTGCCGTCTGTATCTTCGTATACCGCATAATCATACTTTGCTTGAAAAGCCACAAGTGCTAATGCGCCATCCGAAGTAGAATCGGTATAGGTTTGAAATGTTCCCATAGCATCACTAAAAATCACATCATACCGCACCCAGTTATGCGCAGCCATTTGCTCCTCATATTCTGTACCACTAAAAATCTCATTTCCGGAAGAATCTATTGCAATATACTTTAACGATTCTTCATCCGAATCATCACCGATATAAATATAAACATTATCGGAATATAATGAATTAGATTGTGAAACAGCATAAATAGTACCTGTTCCTGCACCATCATTTGTATAAACGGTTGGAAAAGCCAAGTATCCGCTGTATGTGTAATTTGGCCAAGTGCTATAATCGCTGATATAGTATCCACAATAATAATCCATTTCAAATTGAACGAATTTCACACTATTTGTAACATAATCCGCTAAATTAATAACAACATAATCATCTGACCACCAATCAGGATAAGCTACATCTGTTCGGAAATCATATTGTTCATTTCCAAACGTAGTAAAAAAAGTTTTCCAATCAGACCAACTTTTTACACGGTCTTCTAAGCTACTCCATCCACCTGAAGTAGTTGTTGTAATTGTACTAGTATACGTCGGATACAGACCCGAATCCGTATAGCTCGTTTTCAACAAAACTTCACAGGTCTCGCTGGAAGTTACGCTGCCATAGCCGATGCATGCACCGTCTACAGTGACTTGTTGGCTGGTATTGGAACTTGTGGCAGATGTATCATATGTCAATGTGATTTCATATACAACATTGGCGTCTGTGCTTGCACCAGCAACGTCGTAAACCGCAGTGGTATTAGTAGTGCTTGCAGATGTCACTGTCCGAGCTGAGTCTGACCGCAAAATCGACTCGGCGTTTTCTTTGACTTCTTCCCAATTCCAATAGCGTGTTTGAGGCAGCTGGCTTTGCACATCGCCAACCAAGTTATTCAGCGTTGTTCGATAATTTTGCAGCTTTGCCGACTGTACATATGCCGAAACGTTCGGTGCGCACATCGCAAGAATAATCGCCGCAATCACCAAAGCGATAATTACCTCAACCAATGAAAAGCCCTTTTGCATCGTCTTTTTCATGGTCTAACCTCCTTTTGTCAGCTTAACAAATCCAAAATCTCGTTTTTATTGTTGGACATCCGAATCGCATCTTGTCGCTTGATTGTCCCCTGCCGTACGAGTCTAGCCAAATCGTTGTTCAGCGTGTGCATTCCCAAACTTGCGCTGGACTGCATTGTCGTCGCCAGCTGGAAACACTTATTTTCACGAATCAAGTTGCCCACAGCATCCGTAGCAACGAGAATTTCTGTTGCTGCAATTCGACCGTTTCCTGTTGTAATCGGGACAAGAGTTTGCGTAATAACACCCTGTAAAATGGTGGATAACTGCGAGCGCACTTGATTTTGTGCATGAGGCGGACAGCTGTCGATAATTCTATCCAGTGTCTGTGCCGCACCGGTGGTATGTAAAGTAGACATAACCAAGTGCCCCGTTTCTGCTGCGGTGACAGCTGCCGAAATCGTCTCGTAATCACGCATTTCCCCCACGAGAATCACGTCTGGGTCTTCACGCAAGGACGAACGCAGCGATGCTGCAAAACTTTTCGAGTCCACACCAATTTCACGCTGGTGAATGACGGAAAGTCCGGAATTATAAACATATTCCACCGGGTCTTCAATGGTGATAATATGCTCTGCACGAGACTTGTTGATATAATCAATCATTGCCGCCAAGGTGGTAGACTTACCACTGCCAGTCGGACCGGTAACAAGAATCAGACCTCTCGGCTTATCCGCCAGATCCCGCAAAACTTTTGGTAACTTCAGCTGTTCCAGCGTAGGAATCGTATTATTCAACAGTCGAATCGTTGCAGCAACTTTTTTCATCTGGCGAAATACGTTGACACGCTGCCGGCAATAGTCCGGTGTTTCGATCGCAAAATCCACGTCGTCACCGTTTTCCAGCTGTTGCAATTGCGTTTCGCTAAGCATTGACAAAATCATTGCTTTTGTCTCCGCTGCCGAAAACGCCAAACCGCTGTCCATTAGCTTTCCGTGAATACGGAAGGTTATAGGCATACCCTCGCTGATGTGAATATCTGAGCAATTTTGCGAACGAGCTTTCATAATGAGTTCTACGATTGTCATATTGGGTTTCCTTTCATCGATTTAATCGGAATAATATGCAATCTTCATGACTTCTTCCGGCGTTGTAACGCCTTCTTTTACCAATTCAATCGCATTTTCCATCAAATTTTTCATACCAAGGTTATTCCTTGCATACTCTACCATTTCATCCGTGTCTGCACCGTTTGCAATCATACGTTTCAGTTTTTTGTCAATATATACCATTTCATGTATAGACATTCTGCCTTTATAGCCAGTATTATTACAAACCTTACACCCTCTACCACGACATACTGTAGGAATTCCCGTTCCAATGATGGCGATGTCCTCCGGCGTCACAGGGACTTCTTCTTTACAAAACGTACAAACTTTTCGCACCAATCGCTGTGCCACAATTCCTACGACAGAGTTTGCGACCAAGTACGGTGCCACCCCCATATCCTTCAAACGGACGATAGAGGATAATGCATCGTTTGTATGCAAGGTGGATACAACCAAATGTCCCGTAATTGCAGAACGTACGGAAATTTCTGCCGTTTCTCCGTCACGTGTTTCTCCGATCATGATAATATCCGGATCCTGACGAAGCAGTGCCCGCAAACCAACCGCAAAAGTCATTCCTGCCTGCACATTCACGGAAGTTTGGTTAATCCCTGGTAGGTCTCGTTCCACCGGATCTTCAATGGTAGAGATGTTTACTGGTCTTTGTGAGAGATACTCCAAGACCATATAAAGTGTAGTAGTTTTACCGGAACCAGTAGGACCGGTAATATAAATGATTCCGTTTGGTGCAGACATCATTTTCATAAGCATCGTATAGTTCCGATCATTCATGCCGAAACGACCAACATTGTCAATTTTCGTGTCTGTTGTCAAATAACGCATGACAACTTTTTCTCCATGTGTCGTAGGCAACAGAGAGACACGCATACTAATTTCCAGGCCTTCCAAAACCACGTGAAAATTTCCATCTTGTGGAATACGCTTTTCAGCGATGTTCAGATTGCTCATAATTTTGATACGAGCCACAATAGAGTTATGCAATTGTTTTTCCAAAGTCAAATAGCTTACTAACTGTCCGTCCACACGCATTCGTACCTGTGTAAATGTTTTGCACGGCTCAATGTGAATATCACTGGCATTCGTACTATAACCACGCACCAAAAGGGAATTAATCAGCTTAATAATCGGTACATCGTCGTCCGCATCATCCACGGTCAACTGCGGTACTTCAATATCCTCCGCTGAAATATTCGCTTTTTTGGCAGCTTGTTTTGTGCTGATTTCCGCATAATAATATTCAATTGCCTTTTTGATTTTTGCTTCTTCACACAGCAAAACCTCTAAAGGCATATCCACAATTTGTCGAATATCTTCTTGTGCATAAAAATTCAGCGGGTCTGACATCACAAGCTGTAGATGATCGTCATTTTCCGAAACTGGTATCACGTTATACTTTTCCGCCAACTGTTTCGGCACTTTCGCCACAACTTCTATATCTACGTCATATTCATCCAGATTCACCAAATGTAAATCCAGTTTTTTTCCCAACGCCTCTAAAACTTGTGTTTCTGTTATGAAACCCATCTCTTTTAAAAGAGTACCAAACCGCATTTTCTTCCCAGTTTGCGATTTTTGATATTGCAGTGCCTGTTGAATTTGCTCTTCTGTAATATAGCCGTATTCTTTTAAGACCTCACCAATTGGTAAATTCTGCAATTTCCGTCACCCCTTCCTGTTTCTCTCTATTCCATTTTCATCGAATTATTCTAATCCGGAAATATATAATTTATTTTCATTTATACTATCATATTGATTAGAAGATAAGCTCACATATGGCGAATTTTTCAAAACAACTGTCCGCTGCTCTGAATAATAAACCGTTCCGCTACGCTCCACTTGTAAATCAACTTTGATGGATTGATTTGTACTATTGTATTCCAATTGATACGACGCATCGTAATTACCCATTTTGCAAACCAAGTTATTCGTTGTGTAACTAGAGGTATTACTGCTGCTATACTGAAGCGCAACAATCTCATTTAGCCCATCAGAATCTACAGTCAATATCAGCTGATAGGGGTCACTTGTTGTTGCACACGTATCGCCAATACCTGTCGCATACTCCAAATCATTTATAAGCTGATCCATCACTGCGATCCCTTTTTGCTGCGCCGTCAATGTAATGACGTTTCGAGCAAAAATACGCATTTGATTAGTCAAAATGCCTGATGCCGTAACAATCAAGATACTGACCAATAAAAGGGAAATAACTTCTTCTGCAATGGTAAAGCCTTTTTTATTTTTGGAAAAATTACGCATCTCGATCACCCCATCACGGTGTTGTTATTGTTTTATAAGTTTTAAAATTATTATACGTATATTCGTCCATGGTGTATGATGATACGTTTGTACCATTGCTTACTGTAACCGTACCATTTGACACGGTACCATTTTCGATTTGCTCTGCAACATCCGAACGATTATGCTTCAGACGTGCTCCAGAGTTAATCATATTTGCACCAGTTGCAATGCCAACCATTCCAACGGTAAATGCCAATGCCATCACAACAAAAGCAACAACCGTTTCCACGACAGTCATACCTTTTTTATTCCGTTGTTTCTTTTTTCTCATGCAACACACCTCCATGCATCACAAATTATAGTAGCCATCAAACACCCATTCATTGGCAGTATCGCTCCATTTCATTTTAGCGCAAACTTCAGAAAGCTCTTTTGTTACACTGCCAGACGTATTTCGAGCAACTTTTACCGTTAGGTAGATGATACCACTTTGTGTCGGATCTGACGCAGACACATCCACAGCGGAATGACTGATAGTAACCGTACAAATCCAATTAGAAGCATCTGGAAATTCCACTGTTACTGTCTGAGAATTATTCGTATTGCTAATATATGTCGTGTTATTACCTACAATTTCACTTTGAATAAGTTCAATTGCCGACTCCGCATACATTTGCGCCTGCACGCTATAGTTTTCATCCTGTTCACGAACATAATAAACACGACTGACGATAATAATACCACTGGCAATCAGTGCAACCATTAACATAACCAGCACGGCCCAAAGCATTGCTACGCCCTTGCAAGAAGATGTCTTTTGTTTCATTTCGCATCACCTGTTACGAATTCACATCAGAAGATTCTGCTTCTGTTTCTTCCTCTTCTTCGATTGGATCAGAATACATATACGCATTGATTATCATTGTAAAGGTATACAAATCCTGTACGCTATTGTCCTCCTCTCCGCCTTCCACCACATATTGTTGATCATCAATGGTATCAAAAGTAAAAGAGGAAATGCCAAGGAATGATAAACCATCTACAAAATTAATCAACTGCACCATGTCATTATAGTCGCCTTCCATGGTATATGTAAAATCCTGTTGATACTCGCCTGTAGCCGTATAGCCAACTGTTTCGTCTGTCGATCCAGTACTCGTTTCAGTTTCATCGAGTAAATTCGGGTCTGCCAATATCAGATTTCCTTCACCGTCAATAAAATATTCCTGCGTATCTGCAATCACCAAGCCGTTGATGGAAATTCCACATTCCTTGATGACAAAGTTCAAAAAACGGTCAATCTGCCATGCATCACCCAATGGATATAACCGCTTTGTTTTCTCTGCGTTTGCCTCTCTCCAACCTTCTAGAGATTGTACGTTTTGGTCATAGCTTGCACCCTGCTGTACAAGACTTTCATAAGATTGCTGTTGTGTTTCAATTTGTTCCTTCGTTTCCGATGCCGTCGACAATGCAGGTCGAATTAACAATTGCACATAAAGTACCAGCACCAGAAAAATTCCTAACACCACAAGCAAAATCGCTTGTCTTCTGGTTATTTCTGTGGTCATTGCATTGCCTCCTCATCTGTTGCAGCATCTTCGTCTGTTTCCACCTCATACTCTAGGAAAGTGACCGATACAGTATAAGTATACACCCCATCAGAACTGGAATATCCTGGATAGTTCACAGAATCAAAAATTCCAAGTGTCGTCAAATTTTGTACAAAGAACGATGCATAGCGACTATTCGTCGATTCTGCCGTAATCGAAAGTATTTCATTGTCAAACGACAGCGACGTCACAGTCGCCACCTGTTCTTCTTCGCCAGACAGCGTATAAATTTCGCAAGATAAAATCCGCTCTACTAAGTCCTTTTGAAAACTCTCCGTATATTGTACACTGGAGTCTATCTCTACTCGCACACTCTCATATGCGCCGGACGCTATCCGCAGTATAGCAATTTCAGCAGCAACCGCATTTGCATTATTGATTTTCTCTTGTAACTCCGGATCATTCGCTTTTTCTGTCCATTCCTCAACAGAATTATTCAGAGTTGCCGTATAAATCTTCACACCAGCATATGTACCAGCAAGCGCAACCACTGCTACAATTCCAATCACCGTAAACAGTGCGCCACGTTTCACAACGGTAGACTTTTTCGATCCTGCCACTAGGGCATATAAATTTAAATCCTTTTTCGGCGTTTTTGCCATACCCGCTCACCCTCCTGTCTTAACTCGAGTACCGTATCATACCGCCAAGCGGAATAATAACGTTCGACGGATTTTGTCCCTCCGGAAGTATAATTTCCGTGGGCAGATATTCCGGAAACGCCTGTACCTTGACGCCGAAATTCCGTGCAAATTCATCAAACAGTGCATATGCCTCCTGTGAAAATCCACAAAGGAAAAAATCTGTAATTTCTGTACCTGTTTGTTCCGATTTGTGGAACTGGATGATACTATTGATGTCCTGCCCAATTTCACGTGCAAACTCTGAATCAGATGGATCTGCCAAGATACGACTCCGTCTGGTCATGATAAAATTGTTGTTCGCAAACAGACACTGCATCAGCATATTATTATCCAGAATAAAAACCGTAAACGTCTTGTTTTGTGTGTACTTCAGTCGTTTCATTATCTTAATCAATGCATTCTGCATCAAGTCAATAGACTCCAGTTCGATTTTCGCATTCTGAAACAGTTCCACATAGCTGTTGATAAAATCTTTTGTGGAAAGAACCGCCAAAATACTGCATGAACCGTCTTCCATTTTGGGGTTGACAATTGAATAATCCACCAATAAATTTTGAATTTCTTCCATATCCCGAAATTCCGACTTAATCAGCCCGGGAATATTTTTCTCTGGTGTCTGTGGAATTTTCAGTGGCTTCACCGTAATAGAACTGCCATTGACAATCAAGTACACGGGTTTTGTAGGCAGATTGTTTTTTGTCCACATCTCCGTCAGCGTTTCTTGGAGCGCATAATTATTCATAATGATGCCGTTTAAAATACTGCCTTCTTCCAGCTCTTCTTCATAAACCTGACGCACCTGGATCTTATTTTTTGCGTACATACCAGTCAACACCTGAATTTTGTTATTCGAAATGTACACATACGCCCCGACTTCTTTTTTACTCATACAATCACCTCATCAGATGCGAAAACAGGTTCTGAATCACCTGAATTGCACCATAATTTTCATCAATATTTCCGTACATGGAGTACATTGGTACGAGTACGGACACCATAACCACTGCAACCACAACGCCCAAAACGACAATCATCAACGGTTCAATAATCGACATCATAGACTTAATTGCTGCGCTGGATTCGTATTCGTAGTCATCTGCGGTTGCAATCAGCATTGCATCGAGTTTACCGGTTTCTTCTCCGACCTTTACCGTATCACCAAGCTTACTGTCGAAACCATCCATTTTCTGAATAGACTCGGAAAGCGAATTACCGATTCGTATATTTTTGATACAATCGTCGAACTGGGAACGCAAATAACTGTTGTTCACGGTATCACGAGAAATTTGAATCGCATTCAAAATGGACAAACCACTGGTATACAGAGAAGCCAACGTCCGAGAAAAGCTTGCGGTATAGACAATCTTGACAAGTGGGCCAATTTTCGGAATGCTGATAATCATCTTATCGATGGCAAGCCTAGATGCTGGATTTCGCATGAGCATCACCACGGCAAAGACAATCACTACCACTACTGCTACGGCGATATACCACTTCGTCGTCAGAAAATCACTGATACTCATCAAAATTCTCGTTGCGAGAGGCAATTCCATGTCCGTGAACATATCTCCAAACATCGGGATAACGAAGGTAAACAAGACAATAATGACCAGCACCAATAGAACAAGCAATACACTAGGATAAGCCAAAGCTCCCTTGACTTGGGATTTGATACGCTGCTGCTTCTGGAAATGTGTTCCCATCGTGATGAACGTTTCTCCGATTTTACCGCTCGCTTCACCTGCACGTACCATACTAATCAATAGTTCTGGAAAGATCTTTCCCTGTTCCGCCATCGCTTCGGAAAGCGATTTCCCGTGTTTCAATGAAGTTGTGATTTCAGTGAAACACTTTTTTGCGAATTTCGAAATACTGGAACGGTTTGAGATAATGTTAAACGCCTGAATCACCGATACGCCAGCATTCAACAGTGTACCAAGCTGGCGGCAAAAGTCCGTTAATTCCGCCGATTTCAGTTTTGACCCAAACGATGTCCTCGTCGTCTGGGAATAATCCAAAAGAAACAAGTCTTTTTGCTTCAGTGCATCCAAAAGTGCCTCCGGATCGCTCGCCGCCATTGTGCCACGCACGGTCTTTCCGGACATTTCCGTCGCACGATATTTATAATTTGGCATGAGTTCACCCCTTTTGTGATAGATTTTAAATTTGGTTGCCCTCTCCCACTGCCGACACAGTCGGTGGTGGTGAGGTGTATCCGAGTCGTAGGTTGAAATTTATTTATGATATTTTAGTTGAGGCTTCGTTTCGGCTTTCGCCGAAACAACCTCTCCGTCTGCCCTACGGGCATCCACCTCCCCTTTCAAGGGAGGCTTTCTGTCTTCAATCTTTCTTCTACTGTCCATTCAATCATTTGGCAGACCTTTTGAAAATTCCGGTCAATTTCCATATTTGAAATTCGCATCACGTCTAATTGATACGCTTCCAAAATTTCTGTTCGTATTTCATCATATTCCTCACTCTCTATTGTGTAGTGCTGTGAACCGTCTAGCTCTAAGACAAGTCTAGCTTTACTGCAATAAAAGTCAACAATATAATGATCAATGGGTCGTTGGCGATACCACTTTATAGGAAAACTCCTTAAAAAATCATACCATAAATGCTTTTCATGACGTGTCATGTTTTTACGTAATTGCCTACCATTTTCAATAAGTGCACAATTATACGATGTATAAAAATCATTAGAATCTTTCAAAACACTCCTCCCTCCACTTTCAAGGGCAAGACCCCTCCGTCTGCATTTCGTGCATCCACCTCCCCTTTTAGGGGAGGCTTCATTCAGGCTCCCCTAAAAGGCGACCGAAATAGTCCCCGTAGGGGGAGAGCTGGCACGCCGTAAGCGTGACTGAGGAGTCTCTTCCCCTTCAAGCTATAAGGCACCCAGCACTCAAGAAACAGGTGCTGAATGCCTTATATCCGTTTGTTATGGATTAAAACATTTACTGAATACAATGTCTGTATTCAGTTTTATGGAAGAGGTTTGATATTGTCTTTTATTTTTATTTAGAAAGAATCAACTATTTCATATGCATAATTTTCATACTTTACCATTTCACCATTTTCAGCAGTATAATCAATTTCGCTAACCCGACCGTCATCCAAAATTATTGCATTAATTGAGCCACCATTGACCTCTGCCAGTTCTTTCACAATCATTTCCAAATCATTATCAGTCACATTGCCATCAAAAGTTGAAAATGAATAATCATCTCCACTAGCATTATTATAAGTTGAACTTACATCAGCATACGCAGATGACACAATCGTTTGTGTAGCCTGTACTATAGCAGCAGCCTCATCCTTTGCAGTAGACTGCCGAGCCTGACGGATGTATCCAATCAACGACGGGACCAAAGCCGCAACCAAAATTGCCATAATAACCAGAACGACAATCAATTCTACGAGAGAGAAACCTTTTTTATTTTTCTTTTTCTTTTGCACGTCTGTCATAACCGTAGATAAATTTTTCATGATAATCAACCTTTCTGTACGAAGTCATAAACCCCTGCGTTAAGGTTTCATACGTCAATTTCATACGCCCATCATCACGGGAAAGATACACAAAACGCTTTGTAGGCAATGGATAGACTTCTAAAATCAAATAAAGTAAAATTAGTAAGAAACATGTAGCATTTTTAGAAAAGCCGGCATATTCAATTAAAGCAGCCACACATTCAAAACCAAATCAAGGAAACCGTTTCACGTTCGTTTCCTTAATTACAATTTTATTATACACCATCGTGCGAAAAATATCAAGATTTTTTATTCATGTTCTACTTTTTCCATAATCAAAGGGTTGTTTTTTTATGCAATTTGCTACAGCCTCTAAAAAACGCCGAAATTGCGTGGCTTTTTCGTGGTAATTATTGGAATTTTCGACTTTTCTCCTGTGGAATTCCCTCTGAAACGACAAATTTCACGAAAATAAAAAAATTTTTTTGAAAACTCTCATGAAAACAAACATGATAACCAAACAAAAAGCGAATCGATTATTCCGTTCGCTTTTCTATATTATGATGTGCAATAATCGCTTTACGTTCCGCTTACAGTTATTTTGTCCCCGTCAGCGGAGATGGTGATTTGTGTCATACTGCCGTTGTCGCCAATGATACACGAGGCAATCTTATCTTCTACCTCCTGCCGAATCACCTGTCGAATGTTTCTCGCACCGTACGGCTTTCCGTAGCTCTGTTTTGCGATTGCCGTCAGCGCATCGTCATCGTAGCTCAACTGCAAATCTTTTTCCGCCAGCAGTTCTTTCATTTCGTCCAGCATCAGTGTAGCGATTTTCTCGAAATCGTCCTGAATCAAATTTCGGAATACGACGATTTCGTCAATTCGGCTGATGAATTCCGGACGCAAAAATTCTCGCAGTCCTTTCATCGCCTTATCCTTTGAAATTTCCGTCTCCGTCCGATTGAATCCCACTCCGACACTCTTGTCAGTAGAACCTGCGTTCGAGGTCATACAAATGATGGTGTTTTCAAAGCTAACCGATCTGCCCTGTGCATCGTCAATTTTTCCCTCGTCCAAAATCTGCATGAGAATATTCATCACGTCCGGGTGTGCCTTTTCGATTTCATCGAACAAAATCACAGAATACGGCTTCTGACGCACCTTTTCTGTCAATTGACCAGCTTCGTCATATCCCACATATCCGGGAGGAGAACCAATCATTTTTGCAACAGAATGTTTCTCCATGTACTCCGTCATGTCCAATCGAATCAGCGGGTCGTGCGAATCAAACAGCTCCTGAGACAAGACCTTCACCAGTTCCGTTTTCCCCACACCAGTAGGTCCAACGAAAATAAACGACGCCGGACGCCGTCTCGGCGATAGCTGAACACGAGTTCGTTTGATGGCCTTGGACAATAGCTCCACCGCCTCGGTCTGACCGATAATTTTTGCATTCAGACGCTCTTCCAGGTTGGCAAGCTTCACGAACTCCGACTCTACGATTTTGTGTGCGGGAATACCCGTCCACAACTCGATGACGGTCGCCAAATCATTGGCGGTGACTTGTACCTTTGCCAGATCGGATTCCACCGCTTCTAAATTCGTCTGCAGCCGAATTAGCTCACCCTTGACTTTCGCCAGTTCTTCATAGTTGATTTCGGTTTCGTCTTCAATCTCCTTTTCCTGTTCTTTCAGTTCCTTTTGTTTTTTGACTAATTTATCAAAATTTTCAATTTCCGGCGACCACAGTGCCGTACAAGCACAGCTTTCGTCCAGCAGATCTATTGCCTTATCCGGCAGGAAGCGGTCATTAATATAGCGTTCCGACAGAACGGCGCACATCCGCAGCATACCCTCTGAAATATGCACCCGATGGTACGTCTCATAATACGGGGCAATGCCTTTCAAAATCGAAACAGTATCCTCAACGGTAGGCTCTTCCACCTTTACCGGCTGGAAACGTCGCTCCAGTGCGGAATCTTTTTCAATAAACTTCCGATATTCTTCAAACGTCGTCGCACCGATTACTTGAATTTCTCCTCTGGACAGTGCAGGCTTGAGCAGATTCGCCGCATTCATCGAATTCTCAGAGTTCCCCGCACCAACCAGATTATGCACCTCATCGATAAACAGAATAATATTCCCCTCTTGGCGCACTTCGGTAAGCAAGCCTTTCACACGGCTCTCGAACTGACCACGGAACTGCGTCCCTGCAACCAAGGACATCAAATCCAACAAATAAATCTGTTTCTCCTGCAAGTGCATCGGTACCTTTTTATCACGGATGCGCAAGGCAATTCCCTCGGCAATCGCCGTCTTCCCCACGCCGGGTTCTCCAATCAGACACGGGTTATTTTTCGTCCTGCGGGATAAAATCTGGATAACTCTGGAAATCTCCTTATCTCTTCCGACAATTTCGTCCAATTCACCATCCGCCGCACGCTGACTCAAGTTCGTACAATAATTATTCAGGAATTTTAGCTCCTTCCGCCGCTTCTGCCGACGTTCCCGTTTTGACGGTGTACTCGTCTTTCGATTATTTCCCAAAAAGACTTCTGGCTCTTGACCATTGTCCGAAATCGGCAGAAGTGGATCGAATGTATCTCCATCTCCCTTATTTTCAGCTTGTGTTTCCTGACTGGCGTTGAAAATGTTTCCTAGTCCATCTTTCAAAAAATCCTGTAGGACTTGTGGGAACACGTTTGCGCCTCCCATTTCAAATCCCTCTCCATCCATCAAGTCCATCATCTGATTGGAAATCTGCTCCAATTCTTCATCCGATATACCCATGGATTTCATGTATTCATTCACCTGTGGAATATTCATTTCTTTTGCGCATACCAAACACAATCCATCATTTTTCTTCTGGTTGCCCTGTACTGCAGTAATCAATACTACTGCAGGTCTTTTTTTGCAATGACTGCATAACATCATACTTTTTTCTCACCTTTCCGGTTCCATCGGAACCTAATTTCCTGTCTGCTTTTTGCTTTTATTTTCACTGATACAACACCAATTAGATTCTCACCAGTACTTTATGTACATCGGAATTATATCATGCTGCTCTAATAGAAAAGTCGGAACAAAATGGTCTGTTCAATCACGTCCTCATTGAAAAACGCAAGTTGATTCGATCCGCCTGTTACGAGCCATTTCACAAGAAAACGCATCAATACCAAAAACAAAATTGCTTGACAGCATCCCAATGCGCCGCCCAACAATCGATTAAGACTCTCCCAGCCGGTACCAGCAGTTGCACGGGATAACATCCTTATTATAACCCGAATGACAGCAGAAATCAAGAGGAAAGTAACAAAAAACACGAAAACTTTCAAAATTGAGATTGCTGCTGGTCGAACATAAGTCTCAGAAAGCGACTGCGCCGCATCAGTACTATCTTCTGAAAGCAATACTGCCGCCGTTTGAATAAGCTGCTCCGCACTGTCAGTTGTATCTGTCTCATACAACAGTGCATCTGTCATCCAGTCCGGTAAATCCACATAAGCAGAAGAGACTGCTGTATTTAGCGAAGGCAAAATTGTCTCTTCCAACAAATCTGTTGGTATCCCTGCTGCTTCGCAAATCTGCTCTGTTGCACCGTCCGGATCTTCCGTAATTTCCTCCAGCATGGCATCATCCAGTATAATGCCATAGGTGGAAAAGGCAGATTGTACCGTATTCGATAGATTACTGTCCTCCAGCTCTTCCTCTAACCATGCAATGCAGGAATCTGCCAAGAGTCCGTCATAGACGGCAGCTGCAATCGGTTCGGCAATAATACCAGAAATTAGTGCAGCGACGAGATAACTCACCACACCGAATATTGCACGAATGAATCCTCTCCGCATACCACTCATGATGCACAGCACAAAAATAGCAAGCATCACTAAATCATAAAACCACCAGCTTTGATTCATCCATTCTTCCATGTCTTACTCTTTAAAGTCCACTCTGTCAATTTGATTATAGCCGAGAAGCAGCACATATCCGTCTTGCTTCAAGAACGAGTCATAGGAACCGTCTAATGCAACTGTTGCAATGGCAGTACCAGAAAAGCTATAGGATGTAATATTATCATCACTCATAACAATAGCATCCCCATCGGTGACAGTGAGATAGCTTGCCGACGTATCCACCGAAACAATTGTCGGATCGTTGGCAGATCCATTCATGAGAATTAATGATATCTCACGCTGTTGGTCGTCTGCAATCAGTAAAGCAGCTTTTCCATTTTCTACAGATGCACTCACCAATGTTCCCGTGTAGGTATAGCTACTGAGAAGTGCACCGCCATTATTATAATATGCACAAGCACTATTTCCAATGATACACAAGGTGTTGTCTGAAGTTACACCACTTTTCACTACCAGCGTCTCTAGCGGCAATCCTGTCCACTGGATATCCACCTGTTCAAACAATATGCTATGCACCGTACTTTGAATAACGCCGGATTCTGCATCAATCATGGTAAAATAGCATCCCTCGTCGTCATCATGAAACGCAATGTCAATCACACGTTCTGTGCAATCTCGTTGATAAATACGCTTTCCAGTGTTGTCGTACACCACAATCGAACAGGCGTAAGAACTGGATTCCGTAATCAGTGCCACACTGCCAGAACTGCTAATGACACCAGAGATAATGTCCTCGTCTACTGTTTTAGAATAGACGTTCTTGCTCTTGGTATCTACTCGAAAAGAAGACCCTTCTCGCTCATAGACCAAAACATACTTTCCATCAGCAGCACACATAGATGCATTTTGAAAAGCGTGTTGTCTGCTGTCCTCGGTGTCACCATGGATGGAATATACATCCAAATAGGCATCGTGTAGCAGGAACAACGTATCACTGACGATTGCCGCCTGATAACCGGAGGCATTGGAAATGGTCAGGGGAAAATTTCCCTCCGCCAATTCACCGTCATTTTGCGTGACAGTTTCATAACGACTGCCGATTCCTTCAAGCTTTGGAATCCATGCATCTCGCTGTAGATAGAGAAAAACACAGAAACAGGCAAGCAACAGAAAGATTAGAATATTTCGAAAAGTATGCTGTCGATGACGACGTCTTCGTTTTTCAATAATATCATCTGTGTCATATGCCATATTGGTTAAAAATTCTCCTTTCTTGTGTGCAAGGCAGATGGTTCTTCATAGAAAATACGGTTCAAATAAAGTCCATGAGGCTGTGCAGTGATACCAGCACAAAGTCGATTGCGTGCAGCAAGTATCCCATCTAAATCCGATAATTCAAATCTACCCTCATTTACCCCAAGCAATGTTCCCACCAAAATCCTAACCATATTATACAAAAAACCGTCCCCTTTTACAAGGACATTCACAGCATTTTTATCTTTTTCTATGGTTATGTCTGAAATTGTGCGAATTGTATTTTTCTCTTTTGTGCAATTCGTACAAAATGAGGCGAAGTCATGGGTTCCCACAAAATAACTCGCCGCCTCTCGCAGCAATGACACATCTAGCTTGCGCCGATAGAGAAGTGCTAAGTCAGTCGTAAATGGATTTTTGCTTTCGCTGTTGTGAATCCGATAAAGATACTCTTTCCCGATACAGCTATAGCGTGCGTGAAAATCTTCTGGTACATCTTCTACGGAAAGTATAGAAATATCATCTGGCAAATAGCCACAGGCACCACGAATAAAATTTCTTGGAAGAATCGGCTTCTCCGTTTGCAGCGAAAAGCAATATCCATTGGCATGTACACCAGTATCTGTACGAGAACAGCCGTAAATAGTCACCGGCTCGTTTAAAAGCTTCGATAGGGCATCCTCCACTGCCTCCTGTATCGTATAAGCATTCGATTGTCGTTGAAAACCGTGATAGCGTGTCCCCCGAAATGCCATCATTACCTTTAAATTTCTCATAACTCCGTTTCCTCCGGCGTTGATTTTTGAGATTCCAAAATCTCTAAGCTCTCTTGAATATCCGGTGCAACCATAATTTCTTCTTTTTTGGACGTAATCGACGGCAACAAAGGCTTATGCCGTTTTCGTTCGATCATCCACAGTGCCAATAATATCGCCATACTGCCTATGGTAATATATACGCCCGTAACAAAACCTTTCGGAATATAGCGAAGCGTAATGGTATGCATTCTCTCCATCACCGACACAGCAATCATGACGTTACCAATGACTTCGATTTCAGCATCCACCCCATCCACCTGTGCGTGCCAGCCGGAATCATAGGGAATAGAAAAGTAACAAAGCCCATCCTCTTGTGCAGTAATCATTCCAGAAAGGGCAGTATCAGAAAATTCCGTAAGCGTCAGCTGCCCCTGCGAAAGAATTTCATACCCTGCATCCAATACGTCTGCATTGAGGCAGTATACATAAAGTATCACTACACCAGAACTAGCATCGTCTGCCAAATCGATGGAAATATTTGCCGTGTCCGACGCCGTATATTTGCCTAATGGGAAAATATATGGTTGACGAGAAACGTCATAACTGTTCAATTCTACACCATTTTGACGCACAGTCACACTTGTAGAATCGTTGGCACGAACATAGGCATAAAGATAGCTTGTTTCTTCACAGTTATATTGAAATTGCATCACGGCGTCATCGCTGCCGGACTCTACCGTATAAGAAAAACTGCCGTAGCCATTTGATGAAAGAATGGTGTCCGTGCCGTGGATGCTGTCAACTTCAACAGCAGTGAAAAGCGGCGTATCAATCCCCGTTGCCAACTGAAACAGTGTATTTTGATTTTCAAAAGCATTTCCATCGGGGTAACTGATATATTCTGTTAAGTCTGCGCTTGTCCAAAAACCGACAGACAAATCATATCGATTTTCATATGCCGTCGCATTGTCAGCAGTGGCAAACGTCTGCCAAGTAAGCGTATCACTGGTATTGCCACTACGACAAATTAAATAGCGTAATCCAGTGAACATCGCTGTCACCGGAGAAGAACCTGCATAGTAATACCGATTGCCCGCCTCTGACGCTGCCAATCCCAACGATCGCATCCACTTGGTCGTACTCACATTTGCCATGGAAGAAAATTGCGACAGACCATTATAGCCATAGAGTGCCAGATCGTTTAACGTATAGGTGGTAGATATTTCCATACGGTAAAACAAGCTGTCATCCTGCGTTTCGATTTCGTCCAAGAGTGTAGACACGGACTCAATGGTGGAAGGATAGCTGACATAATCCGAGGTGGAGACTTTTTCTGTTCCTATACGAGTATTTTCAAACATTTCAAAACATATCACAACAGTCATAGTAGTCCAGAAAAGCTTTCGGTTAAAAATCTTCCGTATATATAGAAAAAAGATAAAACAATAAAGCAATGCAGTAATACTTGTCCAGAATACTGCCTGATCATCCGCTACTTTATAAGATACGACGAATACAGCGATACTCAAAAGCAGCATTGCCAAAATGTCCCACATCTTCATAGATTCTTCCAATATCAGTATAAAAGCTCGATAGCCAATCACCAGCAGTACAAAAGAAAATAAAAAAAAAAATCGATAAGGCAGCATATTTGGGAAATGAAAGCCATGCCAAATAAAGTTCAGTACATTACAATTGCAGCTAATGAGCAAAAACGCTAAGACCATGACCCCAGCGACCTTTTCTCGTATGCGAATCTTTGTCGAGCGCAAAAAGGTCCCATGAGGACGAGACTCAGTACACCACAAGCCAAATTAGGCAGTCCCTCTTTTGAAGTAGGTCCCTGATAGCTGATAAGATTCGCAAAAAGCATACGCCAGTTTTCGTAAAAAGTCACTGCCGTGGGGAAAACGTTGTTGACACTATAAGTCAGCTGTAAAGCAAAATAAGTTGGCAGCAGCAATACCGCTGCCAGTCCGCCACCCAAAAGCGATGTACAAATCATCGCCAGTGTTCGAACAGGCAGACTTTTTAAAGGTACATAAAACACACACAGACAGAGATATGCAATGACCGCAAAAATACACACAAACAAACCAATATAATAATTAGAGAACAGTGCTAATGCCAAAGCGAACACATAGAGCCGATATTTTCCGTCTCGTACCAGATACACAAGTCCTAATATCACCAACGGCAACAATGCCACGGTATTCAGCCAGATGATATTCCAGTAGTACCCCAAGATATAGCTGCACAAGGCATACATGACGAAAAAGAGACACAGAGAAAAGTCATTTCGGCGAAACGTCCCTTTTAAGAACATTGCAAAAAACAGTCCTGCAAAACCAAGCTTTAACATAACCTCCAATGTCACTGCATCACGCAACATACTGTCCGGTACAAAAAGCGTGAATAAATTAAGAGGACTCGCAGCATAATATGCCATCATTACAAAAAAATTGGAACCCATACCTGATTGCCAAGTATAGAGCAGCGATTCACCATTTTGCAGTTTTTCGTGCAGCAGCCGCAAAAAAGGATAGTACTGATGCCAAAAGTCCGTCACAAGGATTTGTCGTGTGCCAAAGGGATGCACCTCTTCCAGTATCAGACAGACACCGAACAGCACCATCGGCGTCAAAAATGCAATCAGCAGATAGGGCTTTTTTTACAATTGTGATGTGGTATTCTTCCCTCTTTCTGCATAAATTGCCGCCCCTTTCTATCCCCAAATAATTTTTACAGTAATTGCCATCACCAGCAAAAGCAACGTAACAGTCATTGCCACATAATCTCTCGCCGCAGCATGAAGCTGCCGCATTTTCGTTCTGCCTGCTTCGCCACGATAACAACGACACTCCATGGCAGTCGCAAGTTCCTCTGCCCGACGAAACGCCGATACAAACAATGGAATTAAAATCGGAAGCAATGCTTTCGCACGCTGTAGAATATTCCCTTCACTAAAGTTCGCACCCCTTGCTTTTTGTGCCGTCATAATTTTGTCTGTTTCCTCTAACAACGTGGGAATAAATCGCAATGCAATGGTCATCATCATGGCAAAAGCGTGTACTGGTACGTGAATCTTTTTTAATGGATTCAACAGCTGTTCAATGGCATCTGTAAGAGCGATAGGAGACGTTGTATACATCAAGAGAGATGAACCAGCAATCAAAACCAGAATTCGGACAATCATAAGAATTGCCGTTCGAATTCCCTCCCAATAAATCTGGATGAAGTGCCAGCCAAATAAAAGCGTATCCCCATCAATAAAAAACAAGTCCAACAAAGCAGTTATCATAAGAATGGGTACGAGCATTTTCACATTTTTCCAAAGCAGCCGAAATGGTATTTTCGAAAGTGCAAACGCCAGCACACATAGTGCTACGCCAAATACAAGAGAGTACAAATGTTTTCCCAAAAAAAGCATCACAATAAATAACAAGGTAATAACAATTTTATACCGTGGATCCATTCGATGAACGACACTGTTTCCAGGGAAATATTGCCCAATGGTAATATCTTTTAACATTTTTCATTTTCCCTCCCTTGATGCAATGCCAAAAGCTGCTCTTTTGCCTGTACCACCGTATAAATATCCTCACGCAGTGGAATTCCCTTGGCACGTAAGGCGTTACATACTCTTGTAATTTGTGGCACTGCCAAGCCAATCGCTTGTAGTTCCTCCGAGCGACAAAACACGTTTGACACCGTGTCATAGCAGAAAACTCGCCCAGCGTTCATCACAAGAATGCGTTGTGCATGGCGTGCCACGTCTTCCATACTGTGGGAGACAAGCAAAATCGTACTCTTCGTTTCCGCACGATAGCTCTCGATTTCCTGTAAGATTTCCTCTCTGCCTCTTGGGTCAAGTCCTGCTGTAGGCTCGTCCAGAATCAACACCTCCGGTCGCATCGCCATAACCCCTGCGATTGCCACACGGCGTTTTTGACCGCCAGACAGCAAAAATGGCGACTGTTCCAACATATCCCCTGAAATACCTACAATTTCGGCAGTCTCCTCTATACGCTGTTTCACATCCGCTTCAGACAGACCCATATTTGTCGGTCCATAGGCAATATCCCGAAAAACCGTTTCTTCAAAAATTTGATATTCCGGATATTGAAATACCAGTCCCACTCGAAAACGTACATCTCGCATTTTTTCCTTTTCTGCCCAAATATCCTTCCCGTCCAATTTTACCGTACCAGAAGTCGGCTTGAGCAAACCATTTAAATGCTGAATCAATGTTGACTTTCCTGAACCAGTATGACCAATGATACCCACAAAGTCACCTGCATCGATTTTCAGATTCACATGATCCACTGCCGTTTTCTCAAACGGTGTCCCAATTCCATAACAATAGGTCAGTTCTTCTGTTTGCAGTACTGCCACACTCTCACCTCTTCCTTATGATAATTGCCTTAAAAGTGCCTCTATACAAGCTTCTTCCGTGATGATTTCAAGATTCAACTTCCAGCCACTCTGTCGCAGTTCGTACACAAGTTCCGTCACTTGTGGCACATCTAATCCCAATTTTTTCATTTGCTCCACATGAGAAAAAACCACTTCTGGCTTATCGTCCAATATAATTTTCCCATCATCCATCACCACCACGCGGTCAGCTTTCGCAGCCTCATCCATATAGTGGGTAATGAGTACAATGGTAATTCCCTCTTCCCGATTCAGTTTTTGAATCGTCTGCATTACTTCTCGTCTGCCCTTTGGATCAAGCATCGCTGTCGGCTCATCTAAAACAATACAGGACGGTCGCATTGCAATGATACCTGCGATTGCCACACGCTGTTTCTGTCCGCCAGACAGCTGACTCGGTACGTGCATCCGATAATCGTACATATCCACCGCTTTTAAAGCATCATCCACTCTGCGACGGATTTCCTCTGGTAGCAGCCCTAGGTTTTCCGGTCCAAACGCCACGTCCTCTTCCACAATCGTCGCAACAATTTGGTTGTCCGGATTTTGAAAAACCATTCCTATATGCTGCCGAATTTCATAGAGCTTTTCCTCTTGCTTCGTATCCATGCCACACACCGTCACGCTGCCGCCAGTAGGGAGCAGAATTGCATTCATGTGTTTGGCCAGCGTCGACTTGCCACAGCCGTTGTGACCCAGAACCGCCACAAATGCACCGGAATCTATGGTAAGAGAAAGGTCTCTGAGAATCTCTGGTGAGGTGGTCTTCCCGTCTTCATCGGTATAGTGAAAGGATAAATTTTCTGCTTTGATATGTGCATCCATAAACAAGAACCTCCATTCGATGCAAACTGCCTAATGGCTGTTGGTTTCCCATATTGCCGTTGCGCCACATGGCAAAACCATACCACTCGATTTTACAGGTAAGCCAATTTCATCAGCGGATAAACTGCCGCCGTATTTTGGTTTTAGGATACTTCCAAGGAGATAACCCATCACCGCAGGAGAAAGCCCCGTAGTATAGCTGTTCAGCAAGAAAAACAGTGGCTTCTCTGACAAGACCTCGGCACACAATTTAACGAAATCATAAATATTATTCTCCAGTTTCCACACTTCGCCACCCGGTCCTCTGCCATAACTCGGCGGATCCATAATAATGGCGTCATAGCGTCTTCCACGGCGAATTTCCCGTGCCACGAATTTTTCACAGTCGTCCACAATCCAGCGTATCGGTTTTTCAGTCAAGCTAGATAATGTGGCGTTCTCTCTCGCCCACTGTACCATTCCCTTCGATGCATCTACATGACACACCGCAGCACCGGCTGCCACACACGCAAGACTTGCACCACCAGTATAAGCGAACAGATTGAGTACTAAAATCGGTCGAGCGGCAGAGCGAATCCGTTGTGCCATCCAGTCCCAGTTTACCGCCTGTTCCGGAAATAATCCAGTATGCTTGAATCCGGTGGGCTGAATTTTGAATGTCAATTGCAGTGGCTCATAAGGCATTTCCCATGATGCAGGAGGATTTTTATGAAATGTCCAGCTCCCACCGCCGGAAGAAGAGCGATAATAGTGTCCATCTGCCGTCTGCCAGACACCCTGCGCCTTGGGCGTTTTCCAGATAATCTGTGGATCTGGACGAATCAGCCGTATGCCATTCCAATTTTCAAGTTTTTCCTGTTCTGCAGTATCTAAAATCTCATATTTCTTCCATCCTGTTGCTATTCTCAATGATTACTCCTTTATTGATTGGCAAATGCTTCGACTTGTGCTGTAATATCTTGTGCAACAATTTTGATTTGTGCAGCATCCTTTCCTTCCACCATAACTCGAATCAATGGCTCTGTTCCACTCTCTCGTACAAGAATTCTGCCATTGTCGCCCAATTCTTCCGTGTACTTTGAAATCAGTGCGGCAATTTGTTTATCCTCTTGCCAGTGCCCTTTTTTCTCCGCAGGAATGGTGACATTGTAGAGTATCTGTGGAAACCACTCCATCACACACACCAATTCGCTCATCTTCTTTCCAGACTGTTTCAAAATTTCCAACAGTTTAATCCCTGACAATTCCCCGTCACCAGTTGTCATTTCATCTAGAAAGATAATATGTCCACTTTGCTCACCGCCCAAATTATATCCCTCAGCCAGCATTTGTTCCAACACATAGCGGTCACCCACTTTCGTTGCCGTCGTGTGAATGTCATTCGCTTTGCAAAAGTGAAAAAAACCTAGATTTGTCATCACCGTCACGACTGCTGTATCTTTTTTTAACGTGCCATTTTGTCGCATCGCATTTGCACAGATGGCAATGATTTGGTCTCCGTCCACAAGCTTTCCGTTTTCATCCACTGCCAAACAGCGGTCAGCATCTCCATCGAACGCCAACCCCAAATCATAGTCGTGACTTTTCATATACGCCATCAACTCTTCCATATGAGTAGAACCACAATTTCGATTGATGTTCGATCCATCTGGTGATGCACTGAGCATATGTACTCTCGACGCTCCCAGACGAGTGAAAAGTGCTTGTGCCGTAGCAGAGGCACTGCCGTTTGCACAATCGAGAACCACACGCATTCCGAAACAATCTGTAGAAACACAGCTTTTTAAATAAGCGATATAGTCTTCCTTAGCGTCGGCATAGTCCGAAATTGTCCCCACGTTCGTGTGGGATTGAAGGGTAATTTGTTCCGGATGATCGAGAATCAGTGCTTCTATTTCCTCTTCCACTGCATTCGGCAGCTTGTAACCAGTAGAAGCAAATAGCTTGATACCGTTGAATTCTACACTATTGTGAGAAGCCGAAATCATGACGCCTGCATCTGCCTTTTTGGTGCGCACCAGATACGCCACTGCCGGCGTCGGGACAACACCCAGCTTCACTGCCTGCGCTCCCACCGAACAAATCCCAGCACAAAGGGCTGCCTCTAAAATATCCGAGGAAATTCTCGTATCCTTTCCGATAAAAATTTTTGCGTTATGTTTTGTTTCTTTCGTGAGTACCAATGTTGCCGCTCTACCGATTTGCATTGCAAGCTCGCAGGTGAGTTCTGTAATGGCAACACCTCTTGCACCATCTGTTCCAAATAATCTGCCCATTGTTTATGATTCCTTCCTATGAAAAATTAGAGCTAGGTGACTCTAATTTCTAACCAATATTCTTCTTTTTGAAATTTTATTTTTAAGAACCAAAGATTAGAGCTTATCATTCTGAATTCCTCATCCATTTTAATTTTAATCTCTAATCATGAACCCTCCAGCCTTTAAAAGTGCATTTGACCATCTATGTCGTTGTTGGTTGGAGATTGTGTCTGTGGCATGGGATAACCCATATGTTCGTAGGCAAGCTTCATGGCACATCGTCCTCTTGGAGTTCGAGATAAGAACCCAAGCTGCATCAAAAATGGTTCGCATACGTCTTCCAATGTCACTGCCTCTTCCCCCAAAGCAGAAGCCAGTGTCTCCAGCCCCACCGGTCCTCCACCATAGCCTTTGATAATCATCTCCAGCATACGTCGGTCATTGCTGTCCAGTCCCAATGCATCGATTTCCAAGCGGTCTAGTGCTACCTTGGCGATTTCCTGTGTAATCTCTCCATTGCCAATAACGTCCGCAAAATCCCGTACTCGTTTTAAAAGTCGATTGGCAATTCGTGGCGTTCCTCTGGCACGACTGGCAATTTCCGTTGCGCCATCGATACTGCAAGGAATTTTCAACAGCATTGCACTACGTCGTACAATGTCTGTCAACTGTTCCGTGGTATACAGCTCTAAGCGCAAAATCATACCAAAACGGTCTCGCAGCGGACTCGATAGCTGTCCCGCTCTCGTAGTAGCACCCACCAGCGTAAACGGGTTCAAATCCAATCGTAACGAGCGTGCAGACGGTCCTTTTCCCATGATAATGTCAATGGCATGATCTTCCAGTGCTGGATAGAGAATTTCCTCTACCTGTCGATTTAAGCGGTGTATCTCATCAATAAAGAGAACGTCATTTGGCTGCAAATTTGTCAAAATCGCCGCCAAATCACCGGCTTTTTCAATTGCGGGTCCCGTCGTTACACGCAAATTCACACCCATTTCATGGGCAATAATCGCAGACAGCGTCGTTTTTCCAAGTCCCGGCGGTCCATATAATAGCACATGATCCAATGGGTCACCACGTCGTTTCGCCGCTTCGATATAGATTGCCATATTCTCCTTTACTTTATCCTGACCGATATATTCCACCAGCGTCTGTGGACGCAGCGTCACTTCTGCTTCACGATCCTCTTCTATCACTTGTGGTGTCACCATTCGGTCTTCAAAAGACATATCAGCCGTTTCAATCATATCTATTCCTCTTTTCAATTGCAACTTCAAAGCAATAAACAATTAGTGTCTTTTTCCAAACGCCTGTAATGTCTGTCGCACCAAATCGGATATGGACAAACTGCTATCCAGCTTTGCCACAATCGGTGTTACTTCACTCTGTGTATATCCCAATGCAACAAGTGCTTCGATTGCTTCTCCAGCGTTTCCACCGCCTGTATCAGATATGGACTGCACTGCATAATCACCACCCAAGAGTGACAACGAATCGCCTGTCACCTTGTCTTTTAACTCCATAACAATTCGCTGCGCCGACTTTGTACCAATCCCTTTTACCCGTGTCAATGCTTTATAGTCACCGGATGCCACTGTCATCAAAAATCGATCCGCCGTCAAATCAGACAAAATCGATAGTGCTGCTTTCGGTCCGACCCCTGAAACACTGGTAAGCAATTGGAAACACCGAAGCTCTTGTCTCATTGCAAAACCAAATAATTCTACTGCATCCTCTCGCACCTGCATAATGGTATAAAGCATAACTGTTTCTCCAATGCCACCCAAACTGGACGACGTCGATGTAGTCACTCGACAAACATAACCCACACCACTGCATTCCACCACCGCAAGGAATGGCTCTTTTGCAATCAATTTTCCGTGTACGCTGTATATCATACGGTATCTCCTGTTCCAATGGTCTGTTCCTGTAATTGTACGCCTGTAGCACAGTGTCCATGACAAATCGCCAGTGCTAGCGCATCTGCGGCATCGTCCGGTTTCGGAATTTGAGAAAGTTTTAAAATGCGCTTGGTCATGTCCATCACTTGCATTTTTTCCGCCTTTCCATACCCAACAACCGCCTGTTTCACTTGTAAAGGTGTATACTCGTAGAGTGGAATATCATGCTGTTCTGCACATAAAACAATAACGCCTCTCGCTTGAGATACGTCGATGACCGTTTTTTGGTTGGATGTGAAATAAAGCCGTTCAATCGCAATGCAGTTCGGCTGATATTGCCGAAAGAGGGTTGATAAGTCATCGTAAATCGAAACCAGCCGTGTAGCAAAGCACATACCTGCCTGTGTCGTAATGGCACCATATCCACGTGTCAAAAAATCCGATCCTGCATAATCCACTACGCCAAATCCTACAATGGCATATCCCGGGTCAATTCCTAATATTCGCATCTGAACCGTCCCTTTCCACGCATCATGTAACGTCTTCCCTTTCACAATCATTTATGTTTTATTATAACACAAACAAACTTCCCATTTCAATAGTTCCGAAAGAAAAACCTTTTTGGTTTAGCAATTTGCATAAAATATATATTTAAATTTTGAAAACACCGCACAATTTTACACCACTTCTAGGAAATACCCACAGCAATCTTTCGGAAGGTCAAAAAATGCCACAGAAATCAATAATTACAAAGTGTTTACAAGGAAGGAAAAAAGAGATATAATAGAAGAATAAAAGGATATATAGAAACCACAAAATATTTTGAAGAAATAGAAACAGAGAGCAAATATGACGGATATTATTATAAGATATCGGATTCGATAACGACCGTGATACTCGGAAGTATATGTGGGTTGAAGAATGTGCGACAGATATACCAATGGGCGTCAGCAGATAAAATAAGCGAATTGTTAAAGGAACAATTCAGAATTTATCGCATACCATGCTATTACTGGCTGTTATCGCTTCTCAAAATCATTAAACCAGAATTCCTTAACAAATGCTTTGCTAAGTGTAAAGGATAATCATCCCAATTTAAAGAAAGACATCGAAAACTATATACAAGATGAAGTTTTGAAATCAAATATAGAAAGTGCATCACAAGTCGAAAAGGGACATGGACGTGTTGAAAAAAGAACTGCTTATATAATCGAAAATATAGAATAGCTTAAACAGGGGAAAGAATGGAAGAAACTTTCATGTGTCGGTGCGATTCACATAGAATTCACAACAAAAAAGGGCACTTCAAGTGAATGGCATTACTATATTTCAAGTCCACAGCTCACACCTAAAGAATTGATTCATCAAACTTGTATGGAATGGTCTGTAGAAACAATGCATTGGTTGCTGGATGTGTATTTTGAAGAGGATTGGTGTAGAGCCAATGAAAAAAACATTCAGAAAAATCCGAATATTTTAAGAAAACAAGCGATCAATCTCATAAAACTTTTCAAATCTTCTTGCAACTCTGAAAAGGCAATCTCCAACATCATGCTAGATTGCTTGGTCGACTTCGATAAATTATTACAAATCGTTTACTATAATTGATTTCCGTGAAAACTCCCGCACTTCTCTTGCAATTTTCCCGCAAGTATGCTATACTAAACACAAGAGAATTTCATCGAAAGTGAGGAAACATACATGGCACAATATAAACCTATCCCTTTCGGCGTAGAGGATTTCAAGGTTGTCATTGACAAAGGCAGCTATTATGTCGACAAAACCAACATGATTTGGGAACTTCTGGACGATAACGCAATGGTTCACCTGTTCACCCGTCCCAGACGTTTTGGGAAAACGCTCAACATGAGTATGCTCCAGCGATTCTTCGAGAAAAAAGATAAGAATAATGCGTATCTATTCGATGGTCTGAACATCTCTCAAGCCGGCGAGAAATATATGCAGCACCAAGGACAGTTCTCGGTGATTTCACTGTCGCTAAAAAGTATGAAGCAAAGAAATTATGCAGAAGCATTTGGCTGCTTCAAAGATGTATTGCAGAAGGAATTTTGGCAACATAGAGATGTTTTCGAATCTGACACCATTTTACCAAAATATAAGAAACTTTTTTCGAGTATTTGTAACGACAAAGCTCCAGATTCGGAATATAAGACTGCAATTCGCACGCTTTCTGATCGCCTATATGCCGCTTATCAGAAGAAAGTCATTATTCTTATTGATGAATATGACGTACCACTTGAAGCATCGCATTTTCGTGGATTTTATGACGAGATGGTAGACCTGATTCATTCGGTTTTTGAAAGCGCATTAAAGACAAATCCGTATCTGGAATTTGGTGTGCTAACGGGTTGTCTGTGAGTTTCGAAGGAGAGCATTTTTACAGGACTCAATAATCTCAAAGTCAACACAATTAACACACTGGATTTTCGGGACTGTTTCGGCTTTACAGAAGACGAAGTAAAAGAAATGACGGGATATTACGGGATTTCTAATCGATTCCCCGAAATGAAAGAGTGGTATGACGGGTATTTGTTCGGTCAAAAGGAAATTTACAACCCTTGGAGCATTATCAACTTTGTCTCGGATGCAAAATCAGACCATAATTCGCTGTTGCAGCCCTACTGGAGCAACACAAGTTCCAACGACATCATTCATAAACTTGTCGTAAACGGTAACAAAGAAACACACACTCAAATTGAAGCACTCGTGAACGGTGAATCCTTGACGAAGCCAATTTACGAAGATATCACATATCAAAATATCAATATCAATACAGATTATATATGGAGTTTTCTGCTTTTTACAGGCTATTTGAAGCCGATTCGTTTGTTTAAGAAAAACATCTTAACTTATGCCGAACTTATCATTCCGAATGTGGAGGTTCAGACCGTATATCAAACTACGATTATGCAATGGTTTGACGAAAAAATTCGGACAACCGGAACGGACGATTTATTCAAGGCAATTATTGATGGAAACGCCGAAGGTTTCGAGGAGGAAGTGATCAATTGGCTAGATGAGTCCATCAGCTACCATGACAATTACGAGAGTTTTTATCATGGGTTTTTAGCTGGTCTTTTGCTTGGAAAACGTGGCTATCGAGTAGAATCGAACCGTGAAAATGGCAAGGGCAGAACAGATATTACAATTTGTGAGTTTCAGAGAAGAACGGTTGCTGTCGTAATCGAGGTGAAAATTGCGAAGGATTTCGGCGATTTGGATGCGGCTTGCGATCGGGCGATAAAGCAGATTGCGGATAAAAATTATGCAGAAAACCTTAAGCAGCAGTACTACAAGAAAGTCCTAAAATATGGCGTGGCATTTTGCAGCGAAAAGGTTTGTCGGGTGAAGCTAGAAGTAGAATAATAAGTGTAAGAAAAATTCTCACTTGATAGCCACCAAAAAATCATGCATCTGTGTGGTGTTGCACTTAGAAAAATCAAAAAATACGCAGAGGTCGTAATTGCGTTATTTTACATAATTGCGACCTCTTTTATTGTAAGAAAATAGGCAGATTGTTTCAGTACGGGGTAGAAATTTGTGAAATGTGGTGTATTTTGTGTCGCATTATTTTGAAATCCTCTTGTGTAAAAAAAGTGCGACAATGCGACAAACGTATGGTCATACGAAAATCAACGAAATAATAATACAAGGGTACGTGGAAGGGTGCTTGGAAAATTGTATTTTGAAGAACCCTTTACATAGGCATACTAAATTGACAGTGGGCAATTTCGGATGATTGATTTTGAAGAAAGTTAGAACTTGCTTATTATTTATGGATCACAAAATTCTTCTCCCGATATACCTTTGGAGTAACTCCGGTAATTTCTTTAAAAACAGCAATAAATGAACTTTGTGACGAAAATCCAAGAGATACAGAGATCACAAGATATGATAAATCAGAATATTGAAGTAAATTTTTTGCAATATCTACTCTTGCTTCCTTCACAAATTGCTTTAGCGAAATACCCATCTCCTTCCGAAACAGCCTTGAAAGATAGGTGGCATTTAAATGCATTGTTTCTGCGAGTGCTTTGACTGAAAGATTTGTGCTTGGATTTTCATATATGTAGTCAATACATTTGCGGATATGCAGGGAAATAACCGTTTCCTTGCGTATTTCCTGCATCCGTTTTGTGAAATCCAGACACATTTCTTTATATAATCTGTAAATGTCGTCTACCGTTTTGCAATCATCAGCTTTGAGAATATAAATATCGGATAGTGTACAGGCTTCTGTCTGTCCCATGCCATGATCCATGCTTGCATCTGATATTGCAGATACTGACAATACAAAGTAATAGGCAGCATTTTTAAGAGCATTTTTTGAAAGTATTCTCTTGCCTGAAGTCAATGCCAATTTTCCGTTTTTTAATTCCAAACAAACTTTTTCAATATTACCGTTTACAATAGAGATAAACTTTGAATTATGTGGGAGACGTTTAGGAATATCTTGATCTTCCATTTTATTTTTATATAAAACTGCATTTAATTCGTTTCTTACTTTCATTCTGCACACCGTCCTTTCATTACAAGTATATCATATTTCAAGTATAAAAGCAAGATTCCAGATATAAAATCCGTCTGAAATATGATATATTACTTTTAGAGGTGATTTTAATGAATCAGAATAACGATTTAACTGAAGGTAAAGTATCATCAAAGCTGCTCAGTTTCTTTTTTCCAATGTTATTCACAAATCTGTTTCAGCAAATTTACTCTGTCGCTGATACCGCTATTGTAGGTAAGGGGTTAGGTGATAATGCTCTTGGTGCGGTCGGTAATTTATCATCACTTTCCTTACTGATTATAGGCTTTTCAACGGGGATGACAGGCGGTTTTGCAGTTATCTTTGCTCAAAATTACGGTTTAGGTAATATAAGCGCAGTTCGTAAGTCAATTGTTCTATCGGTCAAGCTGTCTGTTGCTATGACAATTATTTTGACAATAACAGGATGCATATTGCTAAAACCGATACTTATTCTTATGCAGACTGATAAAGCACTTATATCTGATGGACTGAAATACGGCTATATCATATTAGGCGGACTTACCGCAACTGTTGCATATAACTTATGTTCAAGTATCCTGCGCTCACTTGGTGACAGTAAAACACCAGCCATTGCGATCATCCTATCATCTGCTGTCAATATAGCCTTGGACTATCTTTTTATTTTTATATGCAATGCGAGTGTTGAGGACGCAGCCTTCGCTACGATTTTTACACAAGCATTATCTGCTTTTATATGTTTCTTGAAAATTAAACATACTTCAAATTTACAATTTTGCAAAGAGGATTTTGATAGAGATAAGGAAATGTGTCTACTATTGCTGAAAAACGGAATGCCTATGGCTCTCATGAACGCAATCACAGCATTGGGTTGTATGGTGGTGCAGAGATCTGTGAATGATTATGGCTCTAGATATACTTCAGCATATTCTGTTTGCAGTAAATATCTGAATCTGTTTATGCTCCCATCGCTGACGTCTGGCTTTGCAATTTCCGCATTTGTCAGCCAGAATTATGGCGCAGGTAAAACCAAGCGTATCAGGCAAGGCATTCGTGTTTGTGTTGTCATTGCCTTGGTATCGTATCTATTGCTTGGCTCGGTCATAGTTTTTCTTCCAAAGCAACTTGCCGTCTTCATGCTGAATGAGAGTGAAACAATATCTCTTACATCTCAATATCTAAGAATATGCGGCGTAGGTTTGATCCTGATTAACCTGTTGTTTGTATATCGCAATGCTGTACAGGGATTGGGATACCCGTTTATTCCAATGCTATCTGGAATTGTTGAAATGATACTGCGAATACTTGCAATTATATTATTGCTTCCGAGTATTGGATTTCAAGCAACTGCATATGCAGAGTTGATTGCTTGGATCGGCGCACTTTTATTAAATATAGTTGGTTTTAAGCGTTATATTTGTCGCATAAATGTGAATACTGGAGGTCAGAAATGATAAAAATTTTACTCATTAGTTTTGGGTCAGAATGGCACGATGATGTGTGGAATGTTTTGGCGATTGAATCTATAACAGGTAACTTAAAAGGCGTATTTAAAGAAGAAATATCAATAAAAACATATAGGTTTTACAATAAAAACGATATCAATATATTCTTTAATTTTAATAGCATTGTTACTGAATATGATTTAATAGGTTGCAGTGTGGAAATAGGATCTCACAATTTACTAAATGCTTTTCTTATGCAATTATCTAAATATAATTATTCTAATGTACTTGTATTGGGTGGAATTCTTCCAACATATGCTTATGACTATTTAATAACTTTAAGACCTATACAGACCTTAAAACCAATTTTTATTATTGGTGAAGGAGAAATTGCTTTAAGAAATTTGATAGAATGTTTACTCAACAACACTCTCAGTTCATATGCAAATGAGCCAAATACTTTTCAATTTGATGAAAAAATACATAAGTATGTAATGAATATGACTCAAACAGTGGATTTAGAAAAACTTATTTATAGCCCAGAACCAATAGTTTACGCTAATAATAATTATAAGATAAGAATCGTTCAAGCATCAAGGAATTGCATTTTTGGATGTACATATTGCTCTCAAGATCCTAAAAAGAAATGGAGGGAATTCCCATATGATAGAATCAAAGAAAATTTAGAAATTTTTATTAGAACTAGCTGCTGTGAGTTTGAATTTGTTGATGATGAATTTTTTGGTAGAAATGCAACTTATAATATTAATCGTACTTGGAAAATATATGATATAATAGAGAAAATCACCAAGCAGTTTGGCTGTAAATTGAAATTCCACCCAAATCCAGAAGCAATCCACGGTCTGTAACAACGGCACAGTATAGAAACCGAAGCATATCTGACGGTGGCTGTGCTTCTTTTATTTTTTTACAAATGCCATAACAGATGGTTAGCAGATTACGCCGACAAATTTTCAATTGCTCCAATGCAGTCAAAAAGTGTTGCCGAAAAGCATCAACTTGGTATAACGCTTCATCGAATGCACAGTGATTCTCTCGCAGTAATTCGTTGAAATTTACCCAAGAATCTGCTGCATCATCTAGCATTTCATCGATCTCTAGTCGATTCTCATCTTTCATATACATCGCCTCCTTGGATAAGTATAGCAAATTTTTCGAATTCTGTAAACAGAAACAATTCTGTTTTTTTCAGCGATTGAGGGAATTGTTTTGTACGTAACTTCACTGCAAGAGATCAATTGAAAAAATTATTTCATTTTTTCCGTAAACATGATATAATAATATATAATAAAGATAGGAAAAGGTAGTGTGGTCGATTCCCATTGCGAATTGACTTCTATAAAGTGAGATTTTCCCCTCTTGCCTGGACAAAATCTGGACAGAAATTTTTTTCAAAAAATTAAAAACGCAATTTCGAAAAAGTACCGAAATTGCATTGCTTTCTTGGAGCTGTTAACCGGATTTGAACCGGTGACCTCTTCCTTACCAAGGAAGTGCTCTACCAACTGAGCTATAACAGCAATCCTATAAAAATATTTTTGACCATGCATTCTTTCGAAAAGTCATAACTTAACAATCATAACCTAATAAAATTAATTATATCACATGGATGTTCTTTTGTCAAGGAAAATTGTATAATTTTTTGAAAAAAAAGTTAATGGGTTATATTTGAAAAAAAACAATGTCTTTTGATTTGCATTTTTAAAGAATCGACGTGTCATTTTTTTCTTTCTATTCCTGTTAAAAATCGCCCACACCAAAAAGTGTAGGCGATTGAAATTGTCTTTTATGGATTATTTTTTATTTTCTTGTTTTCTTGTAAAATTACCATGCGTATCGTCAGTGCCATGATACAAAGGCAAACAATGCCACATCCAATGAGCCAACCAATGACGGTGTTTCTTGTTTGATATATGTCGGAATAGGGTATGGTTATCAAGATGATATAATCACCACTTTTCTGATACTTCACCATTGCTTTTCCCTCGTCTGTTATTACATCGAAACAGTTTTTATTCTTTTTAAATTTGTTTTCGTCATAGACGACAGTTTCACCAATCAGGCTGGCATCCGTACAGCTGATATATTCCAGCGTTTCAGCGTCCAGAAGTGCGGTTGTGCCGAAAGGATATAGTGGAATATCGTCAGCAAAGCCGGACAAATCAGCATCTTTCAAAAGGGATACCAGCATATCAGCGGAAAAGATAATTTGTATCATGCAACTTTGGCTGCCTAAGGAGGATGCAGCGACAACGATCGGCGTGTCATCTTCCAATAAGAATAAGACTTTCGTGTACACGTTGTCGGATAAGTGCGATTGAAACTCCTCTCGTAAAGTATCGCCTTCTTCCGATAAATTTGAGCTTGCAATAATATCTCCATCTGCGTCGGCAACGCTAATGCGTTCTGCATCTTCTATAACACGTAATTCTTCTAAAGTCTGTTCTTCCAGATAATCGTCTGCATCGCACTGCTCGAGAAACATCGCCGCAGTACGAGCTTTTGTAGCGTATTCGTCTTCGAACTCCTTCATCAGTAAGGATGCCGAGTTTTCATTTTTCTCCAGATAGGATTCTGCCGAAGCGATGTTCTGGTCAATGGAGGCAATGACATTATTTTTGCTAACAATACCGATAGTATATCTCGCCACCAGAATCATGACAAAATTTGTCAGGCAAAGACAAATTAAAATCCATGCGTATAATTTCCTTATTTGTTTCTTGCTCATTTCTTCTCTTCACTTTCTGATCATATTTCCGAGGAGTTTAAATTTCTGACTGCTTTTGCACAAATCGTTTAGGAACGCTGCAATGCTGCGGTCACGGAGATTCCCCTTGAAGTCGATATGGAAAATTACGTCAAAATTTCCACTTTGGATGGGGCGACTTTCAATTTTAGTCAAATCTAAGCCATAGAGCAAAAACTTGTTCAGAATTTGGCTTAAGCTGCCTGGTTCATTGGGCAGTGTCAGCATCACGGAAATTACAGAAGCTTCTTTTGCCACTTGCATATCCTTTGTAATGCAGATAAACTGGGTATAATTCGGTACGACGTTCGAGATATGATGTGCTAAAACTTCCAGGTGATTTTTTCGTGCCGCTTCTTCGGAACAGATTGCCGCAATTGCCTTATCCCCAGCTTCAGCGACCATCTGGGCAGCTGTAGCGGTGTTGCTGTAGTCTCGCCTGGGCAATCCTCTCGCATCCAGAAAATCGCTGCACTGGGTCAAAGCCTGTGAGTGAGAGTATACTACGGCGATTTCATCCATTTGTGTTCCAGGAAGTGCAGCCAAACAGTGCATCACCTCTACTTGGTTCGTGGCTGTAATAAAGAAGCTGTATTTGTGCATTAAATCTATCGTCTGGGTTACCGTACCGGAAATACTGTTATAGATAGGTAATACGCCGTATTCCAATTCTCCCGACTCCACTGCTGCGAACACATGATCGAATGTGGGATAGAACTGTATTTGACGATTGGGAAAAAAGCTTTGGGTGGCGGTTTCTGAGTTTGCCCCTGCCGTTCCTTGACAGCCAACTTTTATTGCCGTTTCCATATGTGGTATTGGGATTTCCGGCGGAATATCTGTAGCGATTAACATTTTCTGTTGCAATTGTGAGCTGATACTCATGATCGTTTGAAACAGGGTACGAGAAGCCTGTGCCATATGCGGTGCAGCACGTTTTTCCACTTCATCGAGTACTTGTTTTTCCCGATCTGCTTGAAAGATTTGCATATGATGTTCCTGTTTATATTTCGCTACATCCAGACATAGTGCCATGCGCTGTTCAAACAGGGTTTGAAGTTGTTGGTCAAGCGCATCGATTTCTGTTCGTATTTCGTTTAGTTCCATGAACCGAATCCTCCTATTTTTACAAGAATACTTTTATTATACAGGATTCTACATGAAAAATCAAGTCTTATCTGTATTTTTTCACGGAAATCAATTATAGTAAACGATATGTAATAATTTATCGAAATCGACCAAGCAATCCAGCATGATGTTGGAGATTGCCTTTTTAGAGTTGCAAGAAGATTTGAAAAGTTTTATGAGATTGATCGCTTGTTTTCTTAAAATATTCAGATTTTTCTGAATGTTTTTGTCATTGGCTCTACACCAATCCTCTTCAAAATGCACATTCTTCAACCCACATATACTTCCGAGTAGCATGATTGTTACCGCATCTGACATCTTATAATAATATCCGTCATATTTGCTCTCTGTTTCTATCTCTTCAAAATATTTCGTTATTTCTATATATCTTTCCACTCTTCTATTATATCTCTTTTTTCTTTCCTTGTAAACACTTTGTAATTATTGATTTCCGTGGCACATTTTCCGCAGCAAAAGCATTTACTTTTTGAAAGAAATGGTGTAAAATAGAGATATGAATATAGATGAATTATTAATTCGGCAATAAAATAACGACAAAACTATTTCCATATTCACGCAAATATGATATAATAAAAGCATGGAAAATGAGCACATTGATTACAGAAAAAGCACGCCAAATGAAACACTGCTTATAAACGCACAATGCAGTACAGCAGCTGATTCAAGAGCAATACGAGATTACTATGCCCATTCGTACAGTAGGCGAATACCTCCGACGCTGGAAATTTACCGTGCAGAAACCGGCAAAGTAAGCCATGAATCAAAAATCAGAGCAGGTAAAGGAGTGGTTGGAGGAGACATATCCTCAAATTCATGCGAAGGCGAAAAAAGAAGGTGCTGAAATCTTTTGAGGAAACGAAAATATATAATCCTCGGATGAACTTTATGAGTTGAGATCTGATTTAGAACAAATTAATGGTGGAATCGCATTATATTTATATGTTTATGAAAATGTGAATTTCAATCAAATCAAAAACGGCGACACTAATCATTTTGATAGTGTAGTTTCATCACGAACTTTGAATTATACCGAATGAAAGGATTATTATTATGGAAAATAATGAATTGATTTTACTGGATAATATTGCGTATTTTGATGATCTGTATGCTGAATATATCAAAAATCCCAAAAGATTTACTGTAGGTAGCAGTAATGAGAAGCCAATAATCTGCACCTGATTCGTCCAATCTGCCTCAGGAATATCCAAAACCAGACGTGCAATCTTGCCCTCGCTCCTGCCGATTCCGTCCTGTACCTCTGCTTTCTGTTCTTGTAAATCATCAAGCTTGTGCATTTGATTTTCGTAAACAAAATTCAGAACCGGCAAAAGCGTTTCACTCTTGTGTGCGACTGTATCGTCAAGAACCTCCTGCGGCTTTACCGCTTCTTTTTCATTGTCCTGTGCTGGCATCTACATCACCGCCTCACTTCGATTTGTAATCGTAATAATCATCATACGAATTTCGGTCATATCCATTCTGATAACCGCTTGCATAGCTGCTAGAATAGCTGTTGGAATACCCATTTCTTCTGTAGTTTGAGCAGCTTCCGTTTTGCGTATTTCTTTCCCTTTTTCTCTTTTTCGAGTCTTTCTTGCGTATTATGCGTATCGTCATTGACATAAATGTTTGCTTTTAACACCTGTTTCAAGCTTTCTTTGTCACTCTGCCAGCCATTCACATACGTTTTCGCAAGCAAAATCTGCACGTCAATCGGTTTGCTCTCCAGCTGTGACACCGAAATGTCCAAAACATTGGCAATTTCAGGCAGTAAAAGTCTTGCATAATGCTTGTTGTCCGGTTCTGCGAGAAAAAGCTGCATTTCCTCCGTGTATCCGCTCATCGTTCTTCCACCATTCTCGCCAGTTCGTCTTTGCTCGTGCCTATTGCATATTCGTACATGAGATTCAGTTTCTCGTTTTCCAAAAGCTGCATCAGACGATCCATTTCCTTATTCGTATTGATAGTGTATAATAAAACTTGACACAAACTAAAGAAGAGGAGTAAAATAAAAAGAGATAAGAAGTGTGTCAAAAATAGGTAGAGTGAAGAAATATGATGAAGAATTCAAAAAGCAAGCAATAAAGCTGGCGAAAGAGATAGGAAACAAGGCAGCAGCCAATGAATTAGGTATTCCCAAGGGAACGTTAGGAACATGACTGAGAAGGGCACGGAACGGCGAGATAGACACGGGGTCAGGAATGCGTTTGCCGGAAGATTCGCTAAATATTGCACAGCAGCTTCAGACCGCAAACAAGCGTATAAAAGAGCAAGAGAAAAAAATACGTGAGTTAGAAGAGCTGAATGAATTTTTGGAGGAAGCCTCAGCTTTTTTCGCAGCGAGCCGTCGGAAGTCGGAAAAATAGAACAGTTAAAGTTCATTGCTTTAAAGACAGACGACGGCAGGATAAAAGGAAAGATCAGCTTCTATTGCAGCGCATTAGAAGTTAGCAGGCAAGCGTTTTATGACTATCTTGACCGCAGGGATAAACCATGGAAATACGAACCGTTTGCTGCAGAAATGCTTAAAATACTGAGAGAGGACGAATACAACGATTGCTATAGCAGAGAACGCATGCACATGGCTTTACTGAATAAAAAAGATGTTGGAAAAATCAATATTGCCATTCCCTGCGAAGGTACAGTTCGTAATGTCATGGATCAGTTCGGACTTATCCACAAGGTGCGCAGAAAGCCGAATGGCATCACGAAATCGGATCGTGAGGCACATAAATCAGATGACCTTTTAAAGCGTGATTTTAGCGCAGACAAGCCTCTTGAAAAGGCGGTAACTGATATCAGCGAATGAAAGGGCAGCGATGGAAAAGTCTATATTTCAGCCGTTTTTGATTGCTTTGATCTGATGTCTCTGGGACTTGCCATTGAAGATCATATGAAGGCTTCGCTGTGCCGACGCACGCTTGAAAACGCAGCGAAAGCGTATCCCGGGATCGAAGGCTGTATCATACATTCAGACAGAGGAAGTCAGTATACGAGTACAGAATATCGTACGGCAATACAAAAATACGGAATTGTTCAAAGTATGAACAGTACCGGCGGCAGATATCACGATAATGCCAGATGCGAAAGTATGTGGGCAAGGATGAAAGAAGAATTGTTTTACAGTCGTGATGATAAATCGGAAAACTATACGATGGAGGAGTTAAAGACAATGATTTGGAGATATTTCATGAGCTATTGGGCAAACAGGAGGATTTGCACTGCCAACAACGGACTTCCTCCGGCACTCAAGAGAAGTCTCTATTATGATAACTCTTTCCTTGCTGCCTAAAATTTGTTCGAGAAATTTGTGTCAAGTATTTTTGACAAAATCATTTTTACAGGACTCAACAACCTAAAAGTCAACACGATCAATACGCTGGATTTCCAGGATTGTTTCGGCTTTACGGAAGACGAAGTGCGAGAAATGACAGAATACTACGGGATTTTCAATCGATTCCCCGAGATGAAAGAGTGGTATGACGGATATCTGTTCGGGCAAAAGGAAATTTACAACCCATGGAGTATTATTAACTTTGTATCAGATGCGAGATTAGACCATAATTCACTGTTACAGCCTTACTGGAGCAACACCAGTTCCAACGACATCATTCATGAACTCGTAGTGAACGGCAACGAAGAAACACACAATCAGATTGAAGCACTCATGAATGGCAAATCCTTGACGAAACCGATTTATGAGGACATCACCTACCGTAATATCAACATCAACACTGATTATATCTGGAGTTTCTTACTTTTTACAGGATACTTGAAACCAATTCGTTTGCTCAAGAAAAATATTTTAACTTATGCTGAACTGGTCATTCCAAATGTGGAAGTTCAGACCATATATCAAACCACAATTATGCAGTGGTTTGACGAAACAATCAGCTACTATGACAGTAAAGAAAACTATTATCACGGCTTTTTATCGGGACTGTTGGTTGGTTTTAAGGGATATGACGTGAAGTCTAATCGGGAAAGCGGCGATGGCCGTCCAGATCTGCTCGTATTAGAGCGGAAGCGTTACAGCAAATTGAAAAAAACAGATACGAAGCGGAACTGAAATATGACTGTTTCCAGAAGATTTTGAAATACGGCGTAGCATTTTGTGATAAAGCGTGCCGAGTGAAGCTAGAAGAAGAATAATCTACCATATCCATACCCACAATCTCAATAATAAATTCATCAGTCAGGAGTGACGATATAACAGCCACTCCATTTTTTGCACTTATTTGATCCCGTTTCCAACCAAGCACCTGCATTTATGCCATCTTCCCAATCGCTCATCAACACCTTTGTGAAATCAATTTTCACCTAATTTTCATCCTTTTTTTATCACATTGGTAGTGTAAAATAATCTTGTAATCAGTCGATTTGTGCAGATTGTACAAGATATGTGGAAATTCGGCGGTTACAGAAATTTTGTGAGGGTGGCGTGAAAACAGCTATCCGGAATGGAGAAAATCATGAATGATAATGTAATTTGTCGAGGAGAATTTGAAGCTGCACGTCGTAGTATTAAGCATTCATCAAAATTGCTAATTGCTTCAGTGATTGTTGGACTTATCTGTGTTGTTATGTGGAGGGCATGCGTGAATTCTTATGATTATTTTTGGAGACATCGTGATGTTGAAGAAATTATGGAAATTGTGTTTCTTATAACATTGATTTTGGGTATTGTTTTATTTGGTGTCTCACTGTCTTGCTTCTGCTTTTTGTTTATTAATAAATTCATCGCCTCACGCTGTACCCTCACCCTTGAAGAAGGACAAATCAAAGGACAGCTGAAAACCCTATTCGGCAAAAAGAGTCTACAATTGCCCCTTGACCATCTGGACAACGTCATGGTTTTCCACAGGCTGATGGACAAACTCCGTGGCGGCAAGACACTTCTCATCAGCTTCAACCGTGGTCTTATCAAATTCCACTACGTCCAAAACGCCAATGAATTTGCCCAAGTTGCCATGGAAAAAATTGAAGAGGTCAAGAAAAAGACCTTCCACAATCCTGCGCTTGCGCCAACAGCTGCAGCCGCACAGCCCACCGGAAACGATACCATGGAAAAGCTGGACTCCCTCAAGAAAATGTTGGAAAACGGCTTGATTACACAGGAAGAATTCGATACCAAACGTAAGGAACTTTTGGAAAAACTGTAATGTAAACTGAAAACATTCTGCAAAAATCCCTGCCCAAAATGATTGGGCAGGGATTTTGACTTGCTGCATTTCAAAAGCCTACTCAAACGTTATCATATTCGAGAAACGAATGTACATGGACTACGGCATACCTTTGCTACTAGAGCATTAGAATCCGGAATTGTTTCCAAAAACATTGTCTAAAATTCTAGGTCATGCGAATGTAGGATTTACACTCAACACCTATGCCCATATAACAGAGACACTGAAAGTATAAGAATTGGCACAAATGCAGTTATTTCTGAAATAATAGAAAACGCAGAGTAGATACCTAGTCCTACTCTGTGCTTTCTTTTTTGCGTAAACTTTTTAAAAAATAATTAGAAAAGCGGAAAAATGGAACGTAAGCATTGTTTATCTTCTATGATGGGCAGCAAAGTTGGTGTAATACGTATGAAAATTGTCTACACAAATACAGCAAGATTCGCAAATGTATACACGAGCCATGCGTTATTTTACTGTTTTGCTTACTAATCCACCGGCACTCAATATATAGCCGATTCTGTCTAATCTTCGATCCTCTAGATCAATCTCTGGATCAGATTTTTTCTGCAAATAAACAAACTGTTCATCGAGCCATGCAATCTCGTCTTCAGTAGCACCTTTATAAGTGGTTTCTAATAATTGCTTTTTACATTTATCAAGGAGTGTATCCACATATTGCTCCATTGCCTGTTTGATTTTTGAGTCGTATTCGTCATTCATAAATTTCTTGAATTTCCCACAATATTTTATAATTTCCTTGAATTCCACAAATCGAATTAAATACGGGATAAGTTCTTCACGTAACAAATGAAAGAACTCAGCCAATCGAGATCTGTCGATTCTTCTGGAATAACGCAAATCGGATATAATAAAAGTCATCAAATTCGAATAATAAGCACGCAAATCATCAAAACAAACTTTTTCATATTCTGCACCTATGTATCTATGGATACGGCGAACATCCTCTACAAACAGTTCATTTGCCACTTGATTTCTTATTCCTTCTAACTGTTCTTCGGAGATATTATCAAATAATATTTTTTTTCTATTGATTTCATGCTACACCAATATTCAATTTGCTTATCAACAAGTTGCACAATGCCTTTTTTATGATAATTGTAAGATAGGAAACCGGTAGATTTGAAATCTGTAAATGGAATGCCATAACAAGAAGGAATATTCCATGGTACGTATATATAATTGAGACAAAAGGGAGTCTGATCTAAATCATCGATTTCTGGGTCATAAACCAAAATTCTAAAACTTACATCACTATCATTGTTCGTCCCAATAAAGGAAGATGCTGATCTTTCGTTTTTATTATTTGGCAGTGGAAGCCATTTGGCAATATAGAAAATATCGAGAGCTTGCTCTTTAATTCCTTCGATGTTAAGTGAAATAATGGTATTACTCTCTTTTAAATCTTCTTCATCAGCATCTGTATCTGCATTGAATATAAATGGAAAATTGGCTGCATATGCAGAGTATATCCGGAGTGAATCAAAAAAATTACTTCAACAGTGAATGGTGATAAAGTTCAAATGGCGAGAAAAAATGGCAATGGCGAGGGTAGCGTCGTTCACAGAAAAGATGACAGATGGCAAGCATCCATCTGGAATATGCTGCCAACCGGTGAACGGAAAAGAGAATACCACTATGCGAAAACTAGAAAAAAATGCACTGCTTGGATTACAACTGTACGTATCCAAAAAATGAAAGGAATATCTGTCTTAAACCCCAATCTAACATTTTTAGATTGGCTTCGCAAGTGGCTTACAAGTTACTGCATTAATATTCGGGACAGTACTCGAATGAATTATACGACATATATCGAAAAGCATATTTGTCACCACAAGATCTCCCGTGTTGTACTAAAAGACCTAACAACCAACGATTTACAAGATTTTGTAGTCTATTTACAACAGAACGGCAAGCTTAATGGTTCAGGTGGCTTAAGTTCTAAAACCATTCGCAACATATTTCAAATGATTCATAAAGCTTTAAAGCAAGCGGTCGGCAATCAATACATTGCATCCAATCCTGCGAATTATATTACTCAGTCAAAAGCTTCTCCTCAAGAAGCATGTTTCCTCTCAAAATCAGAGCAGCATCGTTTGCTTTGTGCTTGTCAAGGTGAGTACTGGTCGATTGGTGTGATTCTAATGTTATTTACTGGTATTCGTATCGGTAAGCTTCTAGCACTTCAGCATGACGATTTGCAATATGAAAGTGACATTGCATACCTCAACATTCAAAAAAGCTTACAAAGAGTCACAGACTACAAGAAAACGTCTGGTTCGAATAAGACAATTCTTCGTGTATCCGCACCGAAAACTAACCATTCGATTCGGAAGATTCCACTCTTGCCAGAAGTAAGAGATATATTAGAACAGCACATATCCAATCAAAAACTGCTTTCATCGAAATGCAGTGGACTATATGAGAAAAATCCTCATATTATTTGTAACGAATTGGGTGAATGGATCGATCCAACGACTTTTCGCAAATGCTTTACCCATATGGTAGAAAAAGCCGGCTTATCCGGAAAGATTACACCGCATACGCTGCGTCATACTTTTGCTTCACAATCTTTACAGTGTGGCATGGATTTAAAGCATATCAGCAGCTTATTGGGACATTATAGCACCGACTTTACCGCACGTACTTACGTACATACAGATTTGGTTGGAGAATATTTGGCTATGTCCCATATGAGAGAAAACACATCCATTTTACGAGCAGGAGGTTCTTTATGACGATTCAAGAAATCAAAAAGCATTTGGATAAAATCGAAAAAATCGATAAACCAGATGACAATAAGCTGACAAATCAGTTAACAGAGGAGATGTCCAAATTTGGAATTCTCGTATTTGATGACAGAAATCCCTATATGAAATGTGACTCCTATTATCAAAGGCTGACGGATGAAGAGGGGAAAATTGTATTACAGCAATTATTGTCCCCATCTGCACAATTACGTGTACCAAGTGCTGTGATTACAGAGTGCTATAAGCGTTTGTCTCACAGTACGGATTTACAACGTGATATTAGAGCTGATTTTTTCAAAACACAGCATCTCTTAAATTTGAAAAACGGCGTATATGATATTCAGAAAAAGGAGCTTTTAAAGAGTGATTTATCTTACCAATTCGATTATGTCTTAAATTTTTCTTACAAGGAGAATATCACACTAAAAAATACGCCTGCATTCAAATCGTATGTGAAACACAGCATCGGTGAAGAAAATTTAGAGTGTTTACTACGCTCTACCGGTTATTGTATTTCCTCATTAACGAAAGGACGTAAAGCATTTCTCTTATTTGGGTTAGGAAAGACCGGAAAGTCAACATGGCTTAACTTAATTGAAGAAGCCGTTGGCGACTCCTTTATTTCCCATGAGCCATTTCACAAAATGACAAGCGAACAATTCAAAGCGAAGTACATCGGAAAACGGATCAATATTTCCTGTGATAGCAGTAGTGCTCCCATGAGACATGAAGAAAGCTTTAAGAGTTTAATCTCTTGTGAAAAAACCACCGGCAGAAATCTTTATGAAAACAGCATTGATTTTTTGCCTACGTTGAAATTTGCCTTCGCTTCCAATGAAGAACTGCACTTTTCTCATCCGAATGATGCGATTTACGACAGATTAGTTCTATTGCCATTCACCAAAAAAATACCGGAAGAAAAGCTTGATTTCGATTTAGACAGAAAGCTAATTGAAGAAAAAGATGCGATTTTCTCAATGATCGTAGACCATCTCAAAGATTTAATTGCTTCTAATTATGATTTCTATATGTCAGATGAAGCAAAAGAACTGCTGCAATTCCGGCGTTTAGAACTACACACTGTTGAAGATTTTCTTACAGAAAATTGTAATCTGAAAAAGGACAGTCAGGTATCTTCTACGAAACTATATGCAGTTTATTGTGATTAGTGTTATAGCAACGGTTTGACAGTGATTGGCAGGAATAAATTTTATGAGAAAGTACGCAAATACGATAAACAGATACACTACAAAAAAGTAAAACAGAGAGATAAGATGGTCAATGGTTTTTGTGGACTTTCTCTCAATCCAGCCATCCTAAATACAGACAATGAGGACGAAAAGGCGGTGATCTGATATATCGAAGAATAAGAAGGATAAAACATTAAATGTGCGTTTATCGGCGTCTGAAAAAGAATCCATTGAAAAAGATGCGAAAGATGCTGGCTTATCTACCAGTGATTATGTTCGTACAATGGCACTTTCAAAGGAAAAGGTAATTGTACTAGCATCTGGTCAGGAAATCGCAAAGCACTTAATCAAAGTGTACATTTTATTTCAAGAGGCGTTGGAAAAAGACCAATTATCTTGTATAGCCGCAGATGCATTGCAAGAGAAAATGGATGCACTGCTTGAACAATTCACCTTATTGATGAAGCAGCTGCCCAGTATACAAGGTGTGACAAAAATTGGATGGCGTGCTTTCGCCTACTGTTCATCCCTAACCTCCATCATAATTCCGGAGAGTGTGACAGAAATTGGAGAGTGGGCTTTTGGCAGATGTTCATCCTTGACCTCTATTACGATCCCGAGTAGTGTGAAAAAAATTGGAAGGATAGCTTTTTGCAAGTGCAAATCTTTGATATCCATTACGATTCCAGGAAGTGTAACAGAAATTGAAGAGGTGGCCTTCCACAGCTGCAGTTCTTTAATTTCCGTCACAATTGAAGATGGTGTAAAAAAATTGGAGAATATTCTTTCTATAAATGTGAATCTTTAAAGTCTATTACGATTCCAGACAGCATAACGGAAATTGGTGTAGGTGCATTTGATGAAACTTCTGCATTTATTGAAGCCTCAGATACCATTTTAAAAAGATTAAAATAACAGAAAGAAAAAGAAGAAGAAGAATTAAGGCAACTAATGGAGCAAAAAAACGACATTATTTATGCCTACTACAAAGAAAAGAAGAAAACACTTTTTCCACACTGAGGTGGTTTAATGCGCTACGCAATACATGACAAGAAATACCACTTCCAATACTACTTTGACACCAAAACCGGCTTCTATATGCGTACCGGCGTGCTGGACGAAAACGGCAAAGACACCGGAGCCGACCCGTTTATGGCTTCTTATCCGCACTTGATTGATGTGAGGATTATGGGACACTGCAAGCACGGCGAAAGCGGCTTGTGCAAGGTCGCCGGCATTCAGTGCTATCAAAGTGGCTATTCCGTGCGAAAGCCGGACATGACGGTCGAGGATTTCAAAAGCATTGCGAAACAATGTCGGCATTTATCAAATCAGCTTGCCCTCGGTGGCAGAGGTGACCCGAACCAGCATCCGCAGTTTGAACGCATTTTGCAAATCTGCCTGGAAAATGATCTCGTTCCAAACTACACTACATCCGGCTTTAGCATGACGAAGAAGCAAGTACAGCTTACGAAAGAATATTGCGATGCTGTGGCGGTTAGCTGGTATCGCAGCAAGTATACCGAGCAAGCGATTCGGTGTTTCTTGTACGCAGGTTGTCGCACGAATATTCACTATGTTTTGTCGAAGAACAGCATTGCAGAAGCGATGGAACGTCTTTCCAGAAAGGGTTTTGCAGATGGCATCAATGCGGTGATTTTCCTGATGCACAAACCCATCGGACAAGGTCAGCGGGAGAATATGATTTTGCCGGATAACCCTTATTTACGTGATTTTTGTGATCTTGTGAACCATCGAGAGCAGCCGTTCAAGATCGGCTTCGATTCGTGCAGCGTACCGATGATTATGAACTATTGCCCGAACATCAGCAAAATGACGCTTGACACCTGTGAGGGTGGACGATATTCTTGCTATATTTCCAGCGAAATGGTAATGAGTCCATGCAGCTTCGACCGTGCAGAACACTATGGCGTTTCGCTGCGTGGCAAGACGATTCGGGAAGTCTGGAACAGTCCGCAATTTGAGGCGTTTCGGCACAGTAGGTGCAAGTCCTGTCCCGATTGCCCAGAATGGGAATTCTGCATGGGCGGCTGTCCCCTTGTGCCAGAAGTGGCACTTTGCACGAAACCAGAACGAAAACAAATTTATGGAGGTTTTTCCTATGAAAATTAGAACAGATTTTGTGACGAATTCGAGTAGTTCAAGCTTTGTAACATATCGCCTTACCAATTCTAAATTTTGCAAATATTTACATGAGCAAGCGGAGAAAAATGGAGTCAGCCTTGATGGAGAAGATTTCGGTTGGGATGATCATCGTAAAACTAATGCTATGAGACTATACATAGATGCATTGTACATGAATTTCAGTATTGATGATGGAGGAGTTTATTGTGATCACACTGCACCGGAAATTAGCGATTGGAAACCCTACACCCCATATGAACAATTATGTGATCAGATCGATATGTCTGAATGTTTCTGGGATTATATAGAGGACTCACTATACTACATGCTAGAGGGAGATGAAGAAGTAAAAGAAGATGATATTGAAAAGCTTTATGATGCATTCCTAGATGACGTGATAAATGATCGGCTTGAATGTGATGTTTACATGGGTCAAACAGATTGAAGAATAAAAATTTTTCTTGACTGAGGATCATTACAATAGCGAACACCGAAAAATCACAACAAAATTCGCAAAAAAGCCACGCAATTTCTATCCGCAATCGGCTTCATCCAAAATAACTAACATATTCAAGTGGCGTTTGCAATTCTGCTTCCTCTGTTGGCATATATACATCATAACAGTTTGTCAAAGTTTTATTAAATTGTCTGTGGCACTTCAAAGCATTGCAATCCTCGTAAATCTTGACAATATTTTCAGAATCTGCACCAAGTAGATATTCTGATAATGCTTTCCCAAGAATGCCATAATTTCTGCCGCAGAATTCATGTATTTGATCGCTATGCACACGATCATTGGTAAATTTGAGAGAAAAGCTAAGCAGTCTTGCATCCAACCCTTTGTTATGCATTCGAGTTTCCGACAATAGAGGATTCTCAGATGATGTAATTACAATCGTTTTCCATGTATCTGAATTTTTAAGTGTGGCATTGCTATTGCATCGACCTTTATCATGCTCAAGTGTAATTGTGTACAGCAAGCTTTCCATATTGATATTAGATGATACAGTTGCTTCGTCAAATATCTGTGGTACGCCAAATTTATTTGCAATATTTTTTTACAATCGCATGAATTGTGCTAAAGAATGGAATGTATACTTTGTTATCATCCGGTTTGGTATAGACCGATGCCATCATCGTTTGTGCTGTACTCTTACCGGTTGTGGATTTTCCATAAAATGAGATAATAAACGACTGCAAAGGCATTTCGCATTTCATTCCCAAATATGCAAGAAAGAGCGATGCACAGCTGCAGCAAAGTGCAAACATGATTGGGACATTGGTCAATAGTGCATTCATTCCTTTGACATAATCATCCCATACAATCTCATGGGTATATTGCAGCACCTGTGGTTTCAGATCATATGCTTCGAATGAGAAATCATCTTTATGCACTGCAAATCCAATATGATTTGATTGCTGCTCTATTTCATATTTCTGTGCTTTTTTCAATACATATCGGCTCATTTCCTGTACATACTCGAAATCAATGATAATACCATATTTTGTGAGTCCGGTAATATCTTTGGGATACAACATTCCATAATCCACTTCTACAATTTTATCTGCAGCTTTTAGTTTTACATGATGCGTATTCTCTTGATCCCGATAAATCGAATCGATTTCGAACCAATTGGTAAGCCACCGAATGCCGGTGAAATTTTTACTGGTAATTGCGATTAAATAATATCGATTCTGAACTGGGATTACAGGATAATCTTCCTCCGTCATCTTGAGAATTTGCATTTCATTCTTATCAAGTTCTTTCGATTCAAACTGACCAACTATATTTTTGGCTTTTTGGACTTTATCATAAAAGGGCAAAGCTTCATAATTTTGATATTCTATTTCACTATTCATCATAATAAGACCTCCTCTGGAACAATGAATTCGTTTTAAAGTAATCCTGCATATGCTTCTTACATATGCAGAATCTGCCTTTAAAACCTTTGTCAATTTAGTTTGCAAGATAAATCTTTTTCACATTTGAAAATATCTCACCATTCTTGCTGTTATTTTGGATAACGAATTGCACTTTCAAATTTTCCAAATCTTTAACGTTTCTCACATTCGCTTGTATCAATAGCTGAGAATAAGGGTACCGTTCTAATTTTTCAATCGATGTTGCCAACAAAAACGCCTTATTTTCTTCCAGTTCGATTTTAATCATGACATGACCTTCCTTATACAGAAAAGCATTTGATATGATTCCGGTGTATGTGCCATCCTCCAGATAAAAGGTTTCTTCAACCGGATGAAGTGCCCCTTTGGTTTCTTCTGGATCGGAAGTTGTTGCTGCTAACTCGGCAGCGTTTAATGCAGTTGTATCTTTCATGAAAAAGACCTCCTTTATGAATTTAGTTGCTGTACCATTTGTAATTGCGGTACGCTGATTGTATTGTATAGCATTTAGAACCGTATGTCCATAATTTCGATATACGATATACCGACATAGACCGGCTCTTTGCTATGGCTTTATTATCTCATATTCACTTTGCCATTGTAAATGTCAAATTTGTGTCCATTTCTCACCGAACAAATGGTATATATTCAGGCAAACAAAAAACGCCATATTCCAAATGGAATATGGTGAACTTTTTATGATTTCATTATTTTTCCGGCAGCATACACTGCATTTAATGTTTTTTCTTTCAGCAGTGTTGCTGCCTTGTCATGGTATGCTTGCTCATTATCACTTTCGATGAGGATCATTTTTTTCACAAGTAAGTATGTTTCGTATGTAAGGATCATTTCTTCGGCATTCATGCAATCCAACGCTTTTTCAAGTGATTGGCAGCATATATACAAGTTTTTTGTATGATCCAACCATCGGTTTCCTAACTTGATTACGTCATTAGCCAACGATTTGTGGATTTTATCGATGTCATGATGTCCTATCATTGTGAAAAAACTTTTCAGAATTTTTCTGGCTGTTTTTTTCGTTGCACAACCATCGCTCATCTTGCGATGTTGCGGTGATGCTCCGGTAGTATTGACTTTTTATTATCTCTCTCGCTTCTGCGATTTTTCCCTCTTTTATTTTTTCCTCCAATTCGCCTGGACGCTTAGCTCGGCGTTTTTGGTTAATTTTGGTGTCTTCTCTGCTCATTATATTGTATGATTTTTTTAGAGGAATGTATTCTATTTTGATTAACGGCATTACGATCTCTGGATCGTATGTGTTCTTTTCCTCGTTTATCATTTGCTGATGCACCTCTCGATTTATGGTTTTGATGATTTCTTGTGTTTGATTTGATTTCATTTGTGGTTCCTCATTTTTATTAGGCTCTTTTTTGCCCATATTATCTTGTTCTAGGAGGAACTTTTTTAAAGTACCATATTAAGGAAGTTAATGCATAAAAAAATACCGCAACGGTTTAAACCGCTACGGTACATAACTAGAAATAACAATACCATGTTATTTTCTGTTTGAATAGAAATGGATTTCGAGAAGAGGACATTCAGATTGTTTTTCTAAAAATCGACAAACAAAGAAATCCCCTCTAAGTCATACAAACTTAGAGAGGATTTTCGGATAAAACACACAATCTATTTCCAAACATCCTTATACATATGTAAAGATTCCCTCAGAATGGGATAATTACATGAAGGAGTTGTCAGAATAGAATGCCTATATAAATCGTTCTTCAAAATGGGTTGATTACATGAAGAAGTCTTCAAAATAAGATGCTTATGTAAAGGGTTCTTCAGAATAGGTTGATTGCATAAAGGAGTTGCCAAAGTAAGATGCCTATGTAAAGAATTCTTCAAAATACAATTTTCCAAGCACCCTTCCACGTACCCCCCTGTATTATTATTTCGTTGATTTTCGTATGACCATACGTTTGTCGCATTGTCGCATTATTTCTTTATGAAAGAGGTTTGGATTGGCTTAAATCAGATCTGAAATAGTTAATTTTCAATATGTTATTTCGAAATAAATGACAATTATATCATAGAAAATCTATATCTGTCGCATTGTCGCACTTTTTTTACACAAGAGAATTTCAAAATGATGCGACACAAAATACGCCACATTTCACAAATTTCTACCCCGTACTGAAACAATCTGCCTATTTTCTTACAACAAAAAAGGTCGTAATTACGTAAAATAATGCAATTACGACCTCTGCGTATCCTTCTATAATACGCAGATTCAAATGGTGGTACTCCCTCAATAAAATACGAACTAATTCTAATTGACCCGTTTATCGCAGCTATCCAGTTTAGCACATTAGCACAATAAACGCAGAAAAAAGCGGTATCAGGCAAAACGAACGCCCGATACCGCTATATTTTTACACTTTCGTCAAATATTTCTCGCTACAGAATCCCGTATAAGTCACACCGCTGACCGTGACCTGCACATAAAACCACTTTGTGCCGCTGACCTCGGTATAATATCCGTAATTTTTTACCTTGGTATTTTTTGACAGTGTTGTCATAATACTGTAGATCGTGCCGGCACCGTTTCTCATATTGAGCTGGGATGCTGTCACTTTATACGTCCCTGCTAAGCTACTGTCTTTCGACTTTGCCGCTGCTGTCGCCGTCTTGCTTGTGGTGGACGTGCTGGACGTCGTAGAGGTGCTGGACGTGCTTGCCGTGTTATCCGTGCACCACGGACATTGTGCCCAATACTGCCAATCCTTCGCAGCGTAAACCGTCTTAACAACGCCGTAGGCGTGCCCCTTTGCTTCATAAACATAGCCATCGCCGCCAAATACGCCTACATGGTGGATGCCGCTGGAGCTGCTGGAACTGGATTTAAAAACCAGTTGACCGGCTTTCATAGGGAAACTAGAAATACCACCCTTTGTGGTCGCTTTCGAGTACATTCCAGATGCGGGAACGTCTTGCGATGCCGTGTATGTCAGTGTTGCCGTGGTGGAACTACTCCAGAGATACCCTTTTATCAGCCCCACACAGTCGTGAACCCTCTTGCCGTATTGGCTAGAAAAATCGGATGCCGTATAATAGCTCGGATATTGCTTCTTTTTCGCCGTGTATAGGCTTTCGCTTGCCGTCTGCCCAAATGTGCCATACCAATAAGGCAAGCCGATTTGCGCCTTTGCATAGGTGACTAGACCGCTGTTTGTTTTTGACATAATATCACCCTTTCACTTCATCTTCCTTTTCCACGTCCGTATCATCCACCCTCGGAAAGTCCATTTTCGCCTGTTCCCCTCGGTTATTGGCGATGGCGTGCTGGACGCTGTTTTTAATCATCCAAACCGCACCGCCACAACTTAAGGGAATGCCGGTTAAATTTGCAATATCGCTCCAAATGGTGACATCTGCATAGTGCACCGTTGCATAAACTGCTATGATGCACATAACCACAAGCACCAATATCCAACAGACAACCATAGCAATAATAAACAAATCCGAAAAATAGTTGATAGGGGATTTCTTCAGAAGATTTTCAATTTTTGATGCCCCTCCTGAGAGGTCATCCTCTGATTTCTTTTTCGAGTTCTTCAATCTTGCACTCATTTTTTAGCACACGCTCCTGTAATTGGTTGTGCTTGTCCACTCTGCCCGATAGCGTTGCAATATCCTCTTTCAACACTTCAAATTTCGCTTGCAGTACGGCGGTTGCTTTCGATTGCACTAAAGCCGATCCACCCACTGCTGCAACCGCTGCAATAACAGCCGTAATAATTTCCGTCCAGTCCATAGAGTCACCGCCTTTAATCGATTGTGCCAGACAGGGTGAAATGAATTGTATTCCCTGCAATGCCGCCATTTGGAAACATAAATGAAAACTTTGAATAAGTTGTCGAATCCATCTTAACAATGCAAGCAACCCCGGAGGTACTGTTGGAAACATATCCTGTACCTGTGAGCGTTAAGCCATTGCTACCTATTAAGTCCGTGTTTACGTCACAGTATGTGCCACTGCTTAATGCACTGGATAATGTAATGTCACCGCTGATAAATATTTGTGACCCGATTGTGCGATATTACACCGCATCGCTGCTAGACTGTGCGCTTGTGACCGTCACCGACGTCCACCCTAAATCATCCAAATCCGTAACCGGATTCCGCAATGCTGGCAGGGAAGAAGTGACTTGCGTATAATCGGAATCGATTTCCGTTTCTCCCAACCCTGTGCCGGAATATAATGTCCATGTACTCTGTGACTGTGTAGTATAATCGCTTGCTTCTAGCAGCTCACAAAAGTGAATCGTGTTGTATGTAGAAGATGCATGATACCACACCTCCACAAGTAAGCCGCTGTCCGTTATTTTGTAAGCTAAAATATAATCGCTGAGTACGGCGTTTCTGCCGGCTAAATATTCCCAATACAAAGTAGCATAAGACGGTGCGCCAGTAGCAGATGACCCTGTGCGGACTCGTGCCGTCAAAATGCCGTAAGCGTTGGCGTTGTATCCGTCTGTCACCTTCAGCGACAATTTTACCGGCGTACTGCTGCCCGTAATTTCCAAGCTCGCCATTTTGTAATAGGGTTGTGCCACTGACGACGTTGCACCTACTGTGCCATATTGCCACTGCTTGTACTTTGCTGATAATGTCGTTCCACCCTCGTAAAAAGTATCGGCGGAAGATGTAGAACACGTAAGCTCTCCACCTGTAGAAAGCTTCATCAGCGGGTCGGAATACGTACCACCAAAATATAGATATCGATTATCAGTCGTAACACTGTTATACAGCCCCATCTGGCACGCAATATCGCCAGAACCGTCGTTTTCGTACCACGTAAACCCTTGTGCCGCTCCACTGCTGCTGGGTATCTGATAGCGCAGACCTGCCGGCGCAAGCGTTAGTGTTCTGTCATCCGATGCATAAGGGAGCGTAACTGTTGCACCCTTGTCCATCGTTCCACCACTAAGTGGTAAATAATCGTCTATCGTATCCAGCTTTGCTTTGTCCTCGTCTGTATAATCGTTGGATGACAGCGTTTTGCCGTCCTCCTGTGCGACAAAGTAGGACTTCAATTTGTCCCAAAAAAAGGATAAACCTGTTTTATTTAAAAAAGAATCTGCCAAAATATGCACACCATCTTTCTTTTAATTTTTAGGCAAGTCGCTGTAGCTTCAACCGCCAAAAGCTACAGCCATTCCATGCCTTAAAATGCGTTAAAAATTATGCCATGATTTCGTCAATTTTGTCGTTGGTGATTGCAGTCATATCTGTAGATGTAATCTGCACATATGCGCTGCCACTGTAGCGGTAGGAATAGTTTGTGTTCAAATCCACGTAAATCTTGCCGAATTCGCCGGTGATTTCCATTGTATGGCTAGAGTCCTCATAGAACACGCCATCATACAGATAGCCCTCAATGACGTCATCTACATAGCTTGGCAGCTGTGTAGACGGTACTAAGCCGGAATCGTCCAGCGTTGCAATGCCGTTTGCTACACCCAAAAGGGAAGTATCTACCTTTTCTTCTAGTGCAGCGTAAACAGCCTGATTTTCTACAGGGTTTGTGCTGGTGCTAGACAGCGCACTGTCTACCGTAATCGCTGTTGCACCCTCCTCGATAGAAGTAAGCTTTTCCTTTTCAGCGTCTGTAAAGTCGTTGGATGACAATCCCATGCCATCTTCCTGTGCGACAAAGTAAGCTTTCAGCTTGCTCCAAAAGTAGGTTAAACCGGACTTGTCTAAAAATTCGTTACTCATAATTCATTTTCCTTTCTGTTCGACACGCTTTTGCTGTGTCATTCTGTACAAATGGTGTCGATTTCTTCTTCCGTAATGGGAGAAATGACGGTTGCTATGATTTCTTCTAGGTCTTCTGTCTTAATATAATCTGCCAGAGCTTTGGCTATCATTTCGGAACACGTTTCCGCTGAAATGCCTCCGGCTGCTTCAACTTTTTCTTCGATTTCTTCCAGTAACTGGGCGTAGAATGATGGAGAGGGTTCAACCGAATCTTTGCCGTCTGTAAAGCCAGAGCGTCGCACTCGCAGTCGTAAAGGCACAGTAGTCGCTATAACCGAACCTCCTGTTTCCACACCAAATACAGAAACACGGATTGTTCCATCTCCGATTTCTGATGGAATATAACATACAGCAGAATTGGAAGTGCCTAGATGTACGTTGTATGTTGTACCGCTCTGCGTAAATTGCACGGTTTTATCCAAGCCATCCCATTCCGCTGAAAAATCGAATTGGATTGTCGCAAACGAAACCTGACCGGATGCAAATATATCAGATTCTTCACACACGATACGCTGTCCAACGACTTTTAAATTCATCATCGTTTATCCATCTCCATTTTGAATTTTTCATTCGAGTTTGTCTTTTACGCCAACGTCGTCTTCGTGCAAATTCATCATAGCCGCCAGTCCAGCTGCTAAAGCTGAACCGCCAAGGGATATGATGACAGCTTTGAGTGCTGTATGGTCAGAATAATCCACGCCTGTCAGGTATGCAACCAGATTTGCAGCAAGAAAACCGACCACAGCTTGTACAAACGTTCGTACTCCTCTATAAATCCATGACTTCATCGCCCTCACCTCCTTTCTCTGTGGGAAGTTCTGTTACTTGATGATACAAAACGGTTATTGTTCCATTACCGCCTAAAGCATGATAAGCTTCATAAGCTTTTGCTAAAGTTTCTCTGGCATAAATCGGACAGAATCCTCGTTCCATATACTTGTCGTGGGCACGAATAATTTCCGAACGCAACAGACATTGCAAACCATTCTCCATCTCCTTGGTACGTCCATTTTGTTCTGCCTTTTGCATTTCCAGCCGTACCGCCTTCTTTTCTTTTGCGTTCATGAGTGTTGTAAACAGCACGTTCCCTATTGTGACAGCTGCGCCAATGAGTGCCACAATAATTTCACTAGGCATTCACATACTCCTCTCCGAAACAAAGAAAAGCACGTACCGTTTCCATAAACCATACGTGCTTTCGATTTCCTATAAATTTTAAAAATATCACGACTCTGTAATCGTGTAAGTAATTTTCATCGTCTGCGAATTTGTCTTAGTCAGTGTATCAGACAGATTGTTGATGGTAGCAAGATAATTCGACCACACCACAAATGTACCAGTACAACAGCCGGAATTGAAATTCAAACCGTACCAATATAGCCAAGGCTTTCCCAAAATGGGAGCTGATTTTACACCGGTGTAATAGTAAGTATAACTACCACTCACGTCATTTCGTAATGGAGTATATTGGATTGTTTCCAATTCGGTATCAATTACCGCATAACACGGATAATTCGATTGATAGTTATACTTACTGCTCATAACATAAATCTTTCCGTCTTTTATAAAGCAGTCACTAGAACAAGCATAGCTGCTAAGTGTCACATCGCTTATTGTCGCTGATACGCTGCTGTCCGAAAGCAGTATTTTATAAACCAACGTACGATCGGTAGACATCCAATAAATATAACCGTTATACACCGCCAGAGAATAATAAGTGTATAATATATTTCCTGTGTTGTTTGTAATAGTAGACGACGTATAACTAAAATCATTCGGCGATATGGTGAGCAATGTAATGCTGCCACTACTGGAAATACTTGTGCTATTAGAGGTGTTACATACAAAATAAATCAAATTCGCATATTCGTCATACATGACATTTGGCGTATAAGTACCTGAAGAAGAATTGGTCGCATAACCATAATATCCAGAAACAGTGATGGCGTTAGAAGACAAAACTTCACCATAGGTGCTATTATTCGTAAAAACAGACACATTTTTAAACTTGGCATCACGCTTTCGCAGTGTCAGCGTTAAAGAACCGCTACTTGGCACTGTCAATTGTGCTGTAACACATACATCAACGTCGTAATCCCAGAAAAGGACGTATTCGCCATAATTGTCTGTTGTTACCCGTCGCACACAAGCAGGTTTATATAAAAGCGCACTACTTATCGTTGTGTCAAGACTTTCGTTCCCATAAGAAGAATATCCGCCGTAATCACTTGTTAAGCAAACGCTTTTTATACTGCCATTGCATTGTGTCGTTGTGAAATCGTATACGTACTTTGCGGTTTTGTTACTGGTACTGACTGAAGATTCTGTCGTATTGTAGATTCCTCTTGCCGTATCAGACGAAGTCGTTTCGTTATTATATACACCACAGCCGACGAGTTTTACATCGGCAGGAGCAAAGTAATTCGTTGCGTCTTCGTCGAGTTTGCTATCGAAAAGCAATATGCCACTAAGAGCAGTAGAATATAATGAGCCGCCAAACCCTGATGTATTGCTATCTGCACCCATTAAGAATTCTGTACTCGTAGCGGTATTGAGCGTAAAAATATCCGACAATGCATTGGTTACCATGTTCTCGTCATAATAGTATTGTGTATAGCCAGTATTGACGTCTGTTAATTGAATCTCAGTTTTTCCTTTTAGCATGAAATCAACTCCTTTACTCTGTGAATGTGATTTTCAAAGACTTGAATGTCGCATCGCCGGACAGCGTTATTTGTAAATATAATACGCCATCGAAATCGGCATATAGTGTATCGCCCATATCGATAAAGTCTTCAATCGCAATGTCTTCAACCCATGTAGTGTTGTCATAGGAATAAACGATTGTAATTGTCCCGGTGTATTCCGCTGTGATACTGGAAATTCCAGTTGTTGCCGAAGCGGTCATATCGCACAATGCTGAAATCGTACCATCTACCTCAGTGTCTACCAGCACGTACCCATTCGAACCAATTGATACGACGTCGCTGTCATATTCGCCCAAATTATCAGTGCTGTCTAGTAAGAAATACGGCTGAGTCTTCTCGATTGCATTACTGTCTGTAAATATAACTGACAACACAAGACTGTCAGTCACAGAAAGAGAAACAGAAGCAGCAGCATCTATCGATATAGGCGTTTGTACAGATGTAGTGATGTCTTCCGAAATCGATGAGAATTGCAATTCCAAACCATCCGTAACGGCAAGTGACATTTTGGTAGAATAATTATAAGGATCTTCAGAATCGTCCTCGTCACCGGAACTACCGCCGGAGGATGTTGTCTCGTTAAAATCAAATGTCGGTATCAGCGTCCTTCCAGACTGATCGAAGCTTTCAATCATACCAACAAGTCTTGCGGCTAGGGTCAATCCTCAACAGTCGTATCGAATCGTTACAATATCACCAACTTCGTAATCCGTACCATATATGTATCGACCATTCTCCACAACGATTTCCGCTTCAGTCGCATAAGTTGGTGTGGTTAAAGCCTCCAAACTAGATTCAATCAAATCTTCGGATTCGTCGTCCGTTTCGTCCCCAACATTAGTCGTTGCTGAAACATAAATCTCACAGTGGTCAAATCCTTTCGGAACAGATGAACTGCTGGGAGCGTGTGAGGTTGCCCATGCTCTGTTTACGCCTTCACCACTTCCACAAGCGTAGGAAAAGTTCGTGTATTCTGTAAAATCTTCACCAAACGACATAGATGTAATATTTTCTAATTTATCTGAGAATATAACGCTATCACTTTTATCCTCGCCTTGTGTCAACTGTATCGTTATATAGCCGTATTCGGAAGTACCTGTAATTGTGCTTTTTAATAAATCACTAGCGTCAACTTTGATTGTTCCTCCAACCATTGTACAAACATTGTATACTCATTCCATGAGATTTTTACCAGTAACCTGCATCGTGCTGGAAGTCGTGCCAGAATCGTCGTCTGCTACATCATCACCAGACAGTGTGCCAATTCTAGCGTACCAAACGTCTGATTGTTCGTCCTGTACCCAAAGACCAGGTATCATACGCCGTCCGTTTCTGCTGAACGTGGTCTCTTTCATTGCGCCACCATTTGTACCGTATACGCCGGAAACAATTAAGCCAATATCAGCAGAGCCAGCCAAATAATAAGGATGTCCATATCCGCCCAGCAATACGTGCTTTACCATATTTTCATAATTTTTTGTCGTTGTAGAAAGAAGCGGACAGTTACCCACAGTAATGTCCTTAGAGTATGCCGTCGGAAATATCACACGCCGTTCCAATAAGCATGGTAAAAACCTACCACTCACAGTTAGATAATCTCCATTTTCACTGTCATGCTCAATTTTTATGGACTCGATAACGCCAAAATTTTCCGTATCATCAGGACGTACAACGATACGGTCGATTTGAAACAATTCTAAATTCTCTGCCGATGCGAGTAAATAAATTTCAAATGAACCCACAGTGTAATATTCCACATCCCATAAAAGGCTGAAATATAATTCGCATTTCCCAGCATAAGTAAAATAGGCATAATGGGTTATTGTCGTAGTATAAATTCCCTGTTCAGTTATGGGACGGTCTTTCAAATTATAAATGAGAAGTAACGGTGCTTTAATGTATGCCATATTACACCCCCAGATATGCGTCAGTATGCGTAATCTCTAAGATAATATCGCCACTGCTAAATGTTTCAGCTGCCCAGAATATGAACCTAAATTCATTATTTCCGTATTTTACCTCGGTCCATTCTAATTTACTGAACGTTATCATACCGAATAAACTGCCTTGATCTTTATCTTCGGAATTATACAAACGAATGTCCTTATTACCCATTTGAGATGTGACCAATATATAATCTCCTGCTGACAATGTTAATTCGACATCGGAAACCTCAATTGCTGCTGTTTCGCCGCCATGCCCATGTTGTAAATAAAAACTGACAAAAGTAATGTCGTCACTACTATTGTTCGTAATTTTCATAGTTGTTCCATATGTATCGCTGTCAACGCTCATATTGCAAGATATTGTGTCACTATATGTTACTGTCGTTCCTGTCACCCACTCTGTCGGATTGTGACAAATACCGCTTGCAGTACTCTCAGTGTAACCGTGCCAGTAAATATCCGGACAGAGAATAGAGATTGTTCCACTTGTCATACTGGTAAAGTGTTCCATTGTGATAGATTCCACGTATCCTTCTGTCCAGACATCTCGATTGGCAGTCGAATAATAAACTTTAACATACTTGCCTGTTTGCACGACTTTATAAAGTTCCCGTCGATACATTTCGATATCCGTACCAGGCATAATCAGTGAAATGACAAGATTGCGTTTCGGTACATAAGCATTCGTCAAATAACTACCATCCGCTCCAGGGTAACCGACTGTCGATAGTGTAGCCGATGGAGGATACAGACCATCTATTTTTGACACTACATAATGTAACTCCTCGTCCGTTAAACAGATTTTATTGCCATATGCATCTTCCAAGTAGAGTTGAAATATCATGTCCATTTTCTTCACCTCATAACGCTAATGCATTTCTCGTTTGCCGATAAATTTCAAGTCTTGATAACGATTTCGGACTGTTATTTGTCTGATTGATGGTTTTACTTTTATCCGTTTGGTAATAATTGTTGACAACGGCAGCATTTTTGGTTTCTGAAATACCAGAAGCCGCTTTTGCTGCTAGTTTTGCCGAACCAGAAATTGCATAATCGGTGGATTGCATCATATCTTGCAGCGTTTTTACGCCATTTTGAATTTCGCTCAAATCCAGAACCGGTTTGATTTGCGGCTCATTGTCGATATCGTTTTCTATAGCGTCCGTAATATTCGAAATAACATTTGACATGGAATTTACAGCACTTTCCCCCACATCAAAAGAAGCATTAGCGACATCACTGGCATAATCGGTTAAACCATTTGCAAATCCCTCGTCTACAAATCGACCAATTTCCGCAAACACCTTTGATGGTGAGGCAATTCCCAACGCATTGCGCACTACTTCAGCAGATTCATATGCTACTGAAGCCGCCTTTGCGATAACAATATAAGCATTTGACTCAATACCATTGGCAAGACCTTGCGCCAGATAATGTCCCACATCGTAGAATTCGGAATGACGATCTTCTACTTCTGTCAAAGTAGCATCCATTACTGCACCTACTGCATTTAATATATAGGTTCGACCATCCAAGTTGACGCCCACTGCAAATTTTCCGGCTATATCTGATCCTGCCGTTTGTATATCCTCTTCTTTACCTTCCGTACCGTCAATAAAATTCTCCACCATTTCCTTAGCGGTTTTCGTGATGCTATCTTTCGCATTTGTAAAAGCGTTGATAAAATTCGAGATTCCGGTTTCACCAAGTTTGGTTAGTGACGTACTGAATGAATCCATCTCGCTCGTATCAATATCAGTTGTACGATCTGCCACGGATATTACACTGTCCAATCCTGAAATCGCTTCTTCGAGTTTTTCTGTATCGATTTTAGATACAGAATCATAAAAACTTTTAAATTCCGAACCAAATGATGACAAATCGTCACCGAAATCTGGAAGATCCCATTCATAACTATCAGAAACGCTATTTGCCATTTCAACAAGCTTAGAAGCGGCATTCGTGGTCGCAGTCATTACATCGGTTTTAATACCACCATCTGCTGCAATCGCATCGTAGTACTTTTTCAATCCGGCTCCGAAATCACCCAATGTATCACCAAAATCGGATAAATCAATTTCATCTCCAGTAAACAAAGAGAAGAAACCGCCTTCTGTTCCCTCTAGTGCGTTCGATAGCTCTACTAGTGCTTTTGCAGCTTCCGTTGTGCTGGAAACCGCTGTTGAATCGATACCACCATCGGCTGTAATAGCGTCATTGTATGCTTTCAACCCTTCGCCAAATGCCGGAAGCTTCTTCCCGAATTGTGATATGTTAATTTTATTACCAGTAAACCACGAAAACACGCCATCTTCTTCAGGCAACGTGTTTAAAAGCTTTGCCAAGGAACTCGCTGCATTTGCGGAATCATCAATCGCAGCATCATCAATACCATTTCCAGCGGTAATGATGTCGTTATACATTTTCAAGCCTTTTCCAAATGCCGGAAGCTTTTCACCGAACTCATCCATATCTAGAGTATTACCTGTAAACCAAGAGAAGACGCCACCTTCTGTAGGCAATCCACTAGCCAGCTCTGATAATGCTCCCGCTGCTGTTGCAGAGCTTTCAATTGCGTTTTCATCGAGACCATCGTCCGCCGTGATAATATCATTGTACGCTTTCAAACCTTCACCAAATGCCGGAAGTTTTTCGCCAAACTCGTCCATATTTATGGTGTCACCCGTAAACCAAGAGAACACACCACCCTCTGTAGGCAAACCACTCGCTAATTCCGATAGTGCTGCGGCAGCTGTTGCAGAGCTTTCAATTGCATTTGCATCGAGACCATCGTCCGCCGTAATGGCATCGCTGTAGGCTTTCAATCCTTCGCCAAATCCAACAAGTTGCGTACCGAACGTAGACATATCCATTGTTTCGCCAGTAAACCAAGAAAATACACCACCCTCTGTTGGAAGAGAAGCTGCCAATTCTGCCAATGCCTGACCAGCCGTCGCTGATGCTGTAACTGCTTCTGCATCCATTCCGGTAACTGTATCGGAAAAACCCTTCATCGCTTTTCCAAAAGGGACAAATTGTTCACCAAACGTACCCATATCCTGTTCGCCCATAAACCAGCCGACAACGCCACCTGTAGTTGGAAGCGAATTTGCAAGCGTAGCCAACGCCTTTCCGGCAGTTGCAGCGTTTGATACGGCTTTAGTGTCGATGCCCTTTACGGAGCTTGCAAAAGATTTCATACCCTTTCTAAAGTCACTCAGTTGGTCTCCGAATGTATCTAGATCGTTATTACCTGTAAAGAACTCGACAACACCACCCGTATTTGGAACGGTATCCGCCAATGCGGTTAAAGACTCCCCAACTGTCGCAGCATTTACAACAGCATTTGTGTCTATTCCCTTAACCGACTCCGAAAATGACTTCATACCCTCGCCAAAGATCACCAACTGATCACCGAAAATATCCAAATCATTTTCTCCCACAAACCATCCAACGACGCCACCTGTATTCGGAACAGTATCTGCCAGAGCAGTTAATGCTTCTCCGGCTGTGGCAGCATTTACGACTGTCTCAGTATCCAGATCTTTGACGGAATCAGCAAAAGATTTCATACCTTCACCGAAAGCAACGAGTTTTTCGCCAAAATCATCTAAGTCATTTTCACCTACGAACCAGCCAACGACACCACCTGTGTTTGGAACCGTGTTTGCAAGCTCTGTCAGTGCTTTTCCAGCTGTTGCAGCATTTTCAATGACATTTGCGTCTAGTCCGTCTACAGTATCGGCAAATTTCACCATGGCTTCTCCGAAAGGAACAAGCTCTTCTGCAAACTCGCCTATGGAGGAATCACCTGTAATCCACGAAGCAATTCCACTTAAAATATCAGCCGCAGTCAATAACAGAATTGCTTTCATTAACGCCGTAACACCATCCAGCATGGATGTGTTAATGGAAGATGCACCATCGATAAACGGCTGTGCATTCTCCATAAATTCCGACAAATCTGTGCCAATTTCTCCAAACTGTCCAGTAATACCAGTCATAATACCGTCAGCAATACCACCGATAAACTGACCAATTGCAACGCCAATTGCTTCCAGCAAATCACCGCCTTCGGATATCAGCCACTGCAATCCAGAAATTTGATTAAGTCCGCCGATTGCTGCCAAAACCAATGCGATTTCTGCAATGATTACACCTGCCGCCAAAACACCAACCATCGCTGGTCCCAAAAGTGAACCTAATCCACTTAATGCATACATCAATGCTGCAACCATTCCCACGACAGCGATACTTTGTATCAAAGTACTAGTGTCAATTTTTTCAAGTTGTTCCATAATCGCATGAACAAATGCATTAATAAGATTAGCAATAGAATCAATAAGCTCTGGCACTTTTGCCGTTAATGTATCGATAACACCAATTAGAAAAGTAACAAGTTTATCTACAATCTGTGGTGCATATTCTGCCAAGGCATCGAACAAAGTTAGAAGCAAGGTTAGTATTGTTGAAATTAATTGCGGTGCACATTCGTCCACTACATCGCATACAGTCAGTACAATTGCCTTGATTGCCTCGCCGATTGCAGGAACGGATTCTACAATTACTTCACAAATACCAGTGATCCATTCCTTGGTGATTCGCAGACCGATTGGAATGAGAGAAGCAAGTCCTTCTACAAGAATTAGGATGCTCGCAACAATTCCAGTTACGGCAACAGTCAGAGATGCTCCTAGGGAACTGATTCCTACAGAAATTGCTGTAACACCTACACCAATTAATGTGAGACCAGCACCAAGAAGCACAAGTGCTGCGGACAGTGCAAGAATTATCCCAACCGAACCAGAGAGTAGGTTTGCTGCAACTGCTAATACAACAAATGTACCGGCTAAAACTACTAAACTTTGTGCCAAACTTTTTTGCTTAATTGCAGCTAACTTTTCGATAACATCCGCAATAACCTCCAGTGCCACGCCCATGATTACCATAGAGGTAGCAATTAACATCATGTTCTTTGAACCACTTACAATGACAGTAAACGCAGCTAGTTCCGCAAGAATTACACCTAGCACAACGAGGCTCTTGCTTATACCGTTTGCATCAATATCTGCAAGCTTTTTTACCACGTCAACAATGATTTCCAATGAGGCGGCAAGTTCGATAAGCATAAGCCCAGTTGAAACGCCAACATCATTGCCAAAAGATTTACCAGAATACTGTAATATCTTGACAGCTGCCGTAATCTCACCCAAAACAACTGTAAATGCCAATGCTGCCTTTCCAATGTCCTCCCAGTTCATACTAGAGAACGAACGAAAAGCAGAAGACATTATTTGGATCGCAGTGGCAAACTCAATTAGCATGAGTCCAACACTAACTCCAGTTTCATTCAGAAATTCTGACTTATCCGTTTTTCCAGTGTACTATAATATCTTAACTGCTGCCGTAATCTCACCCAGAATTATTGTTAGAGAAACAACCGATTTTGAAATTTCTTCCCAATTGAGAGATAATAAAGAACGAAATGCAGAAGCCAATATTTGAATCGCCGTGGCAAATTCGATGAGCATAGTACCTGTTGTGATTCCGACTTTGCTCCCGAGTGATTCGTCCGAGATACGCAAAATCGTCACAGCACCGACAATTTCAGTCATAATAACAGTAAACGATACGACGGCTTTTTCAATCTCTGACCAACTTAATTCTCCTAAAGATTTGAATGCCGATGCCAGAATGCGAATGGCTGTGGCAAATTCAATAAGCATCGTACCAGTTGTGATTCCGACTTTGTTTTTTAAAGATTTATCTGAAATTTGTAATATTTTTACAGCCGCAACAATTTCGTACATGATAGCTGTTAGCGACACAACAGCCTTTGCGATTCCAGACCAGCTAAGTTCCGCTAAAGATTTAAGTGCAGACGCAATAATGGCTATTGCAATTGCAAGTTCAACGAGTGCAGCACCCGTTCTCACATTCATTTTATCAATAAAATTGGTTGCTGCGGAAAGCTCCTTAATAACAGCCATGAGTGCAGCAAGACCATAGAGTAAACTCGTAGAATCGATTCCCTCTAAGATTTTTAAAGCCACAACCATAATCATGACGGAACTTGCTATTGTAAGTAAAGTCTGTGCATTTTTGCCATTTTTCCAAGTGTCTAATGCACCACTGAGGGAATCTAAGACACCTAAAATACTATCGACAAGTCCCGAAGCAGTACTTTTAAGATTACGGATAAATTTAATCAGTGAAACAATCAATCCGCCTGTTAAAAGACTATTTAATAAGTCAATCAGATCTACAAATTCTCCGTTCCCAAGCTTACTGAAGACACCATCCAGCAATCCGTCAATGACTGTAACTACCGCTTTCCCTACAACGCATAATGCGTCCCAAATTTTTCCCAAAATTTGAAGTATGTTGCACTCTTCCAAAGCTTCGCCCATTCCAGTAAATGCAGAAATTACAGCGGATGCCATAGAACCAGCAATGGATAAGACTTTGCCCATGATGGTCCATAGCTTTTTTAATATCTGTACTACTTTTTGGACAGCTTTTTTCACAAGCATCCAAGGTGAAGCATCGATTCCTCCAGTAAATCTTCGGATAAAGTCAGAGATTGTGTCGCATACAGTTTGGAATATCGGAATTGCTTTTTCCTGTAATATACCGACAGTATCACTTACGCTATCTTTTACACCAGACAAATCGAACCCTGTTAAAGCTTCGATTGCATCCAGAACCATTTCTGCCAAATCACGAAATGAACCGCATAGAACGTTTAAAACGCCAGATAATCCACTTCCGCCGGAATAGTAATAATATAAAGCATGATCGAAAAAGTTGGAAATATAATCAGCGAGTACTTTCACAACAGATTGCAGCCGTTCTACGATTTCTGCAAATTTTTCAGAAGATTCCAGTGCATCGCTAAACCGTGTAACCATCTTCCCAAGGGAACTTGCCAAATTTAGAACTCCATTTGTACCATCGTTCAATGTCGTCCATAAGGGTGATAAAATCTGATAAACTGCCGAGAGAAGTGTTTTCCCGATTTTCAGTATAGAAAACAGTCCTTTAAAGGCGTCCTTCAATTTTTCGGCTGTTTCATCACTCATTTTGAATTTTTCAGTTAACTCTTTCAGTTTCGCCGTAAAAGAATAAAGCTGCTTTGCTGTCGTTGCCGAAAAGATGTCATGCCAAGCGTCTTTTACTGTATTGATAATGTCTGTGATTGCATAAAATACATTCCAGAATGCCTCAACCAGATCATCTCTGCCACCGAGTCCTTTCCACGCAGTGAGCAGTTCATTTCGACTATTGCCGCCTTCTGCAAATACATCATAGAGTTCATTTGCTAAGTCAGTCCAAAGTTCAGTCGCTTCTTCGTAATCACCAAAGATGATTTCAAAGGTATTCATCCAACCTGTACTAACAGCGTCCTTTACTGAATCAATAACGTCCGCCCAGCTTCTCGCTTCTTGTGCCGCTTTGAACGCTTTCAATCCGAATTCGTCAACTTCGTCACCTAATTCTTCAATTGCTTCAGAAGCAGTGATTCCCTTTTCTTCCGAATACTCATAAATCTGGTCGACAGCATTTGAATAATTATTGAAGACTTCCATCATAACGTCAGAAGTCAACCAAGCACCTTCCGTTAAACTTGTTATAAAGGATGAAAGAGAGAATGTGCTTTCGGTCGCACCATCCACAATGGAGGTGTATGTTCCATCAGAATTCTCCTGCAATGTACCCAAAGCAACACCAGCGTCAATACATTTTTGTCGAAATTCTTCCGTATCCATAGAGGCGTTTTGAACGGATTTATAGTCCTCCAGCCGCATATAGCTTGCACTCATCGCTTGTGCCAGCTGATACATCGCATTGCTTGCAGTAGTAGCGTTTTGACCAGACAGTGCCGCCCAGTTTGCAATACCCTCCATAGCTGTTACAGAGGTTTCCAAATCCTGACCGGAAGCAGTGAATTTTGCAATGTTGGCAACCATGTCTGTAAAGTTATAGCTGGTTTCATCTGTATACCAGTTCAGCCGTTCCAACTGGTCATTGACTGTTTCGAGGTCATATCCTTGTGAAATCAATGTAGCTACAGATTGTGTTTTATCGGTGAACTTTTCCCATCCAGCAGCAATATTGTCCACTGACAAAGATTTAATCAACTGTTCACCAGTATTAATTGCTTGATTCATGATGTTTACCAAAGCTATAATCGCAACGACTTCCATCGCAGAAAATTTTTGATGTACCGTTTCGACAGCACCGCTTAATGTAGAAAAATCCACTTTTTTTGCGGAAGAACTAATCTCGTCAAAGCTGTCTGCCACACCAGAAAAATTCAAACCTTGTTTCAGTTTGTCCAGTGTGTTCATACTGGTTTTGACATTGGACTCGAAATTCTTATTATCAAATTTCATTTCTACAACTCTGGAATCTATCATAGAACTCATTTCTTGGTAACCTCCCTCCAAGCATCTTTTGCGATTTCATCAAATATTGGCTGAATAGCTGGATTGATGTAATCTCTCCCCTGTACCTAACCACCATTTCGTGTTGCGTGTCCATATTGCAAAATGACTGCAATAGGTACTCCATTTTGAATATTGGTGTTCGTGAAAGAAATCGTAGCCGATTCTTTGTTGTGCGTGATTTCGTATTTCCAGGAATTTGCAGTCAATCCCGTGTCCACTGGTGTTGCAGCTGAAAGAGCAGCCACACCTTTTTTTCCGTATACATCCAGATTGCTGCATTTTACGATTTCTTTCAACCTTTCCATAAAACGCTTCGTATTCGAGAAATCTCCCTTTTGTTCAAAGTAGATCATATGCCTGCTCCTTTTCTGCAATTTATAAAAATCATCCATTGGAATGCCACTGCTTTTTTCGTGCTTCGTTCAAAGCTCGATTACGGCTCATCAGTTGTCGTTTGCTCATCTTTTTCGGTGGTGTATTCTTTTCATTACAAACTCGAATGAGTGTCAGCAAACGATTTAAATGCCATTTTTGACATTCAAACGGTATATTCAAGGCAATCATCCAATAATAGATAAGTTCAGAAGTAACAACCTCTCGGCTGCTTCTCCTGTTTTTATTTTCTCGAAACCACGTTGCTGTCATGGGATTTTCGATGTATTGACTAATTTTCTCCATGTGCGAATTCGTCAAATTCAGATAAACGGACGGATTGACATTTTGGGTTAAAGTCATGCATTTGACATAATCCAATGTTTCCTCTTGGGTTTTTGCCTCTCTTCCCAAAAATGGCTTATGCCACTTCATTTCCCATTTTGAAATTGAGACAAGAGAATATTCCAGTTGTAACATCTGTTCTTTCGTGTTCGTAAAACATTCTTCAATAGGATTCCATTGCTCTGTAGCGGGGATTGTAATTTGCAGCATTTCCTTACTTAATGGACGAAATAATGCCGTTTGCAAATTCCGATACCTTTTCCGGATCCGTTATAAATTCAGAAATCAATTCCGAGAAAGCCTCTGTCTGTGTAAAAGCCGTTGACATTTCTTCCGATTTTACAAATCACTTTCCATCCACACTCTTTTCGCCATAAGATTTTAAGATGATCTCTTTGAAAATACGGTAGATTTCCGGAATATTCTGTTCCGCAATAATCTTTTGATACATTTCTTTCAATCCGCCACTGGCTGTCGCTTGCATTTCAATCAGTTCTGCTTTTGACAGATTGAAGTAATAATCTTCGGTACGCTCTGTACCATTGTAATCGGTATAAGTAATGGTTTTCTTTAACATAGTCGTATCCTCTTTCTTGTGAAAAATAAAAGTCAATGAAATCGGCGTACTCTAATCCGATTTCCCGACCTTTTGAAAATAAATTTATTTAGAATGTATAGATGGATTAATCGCTATTAGCCATTAGACAACAGCTCAATAATCTCATCTGGTAAGGGAAGTCTGGGTTCTGTGGTTTCGCTGCCGTACAGAATTTCCTCCAGAGCAGCAAGTTTGTCTGCGTCGACCTTCGTCGAGTCAATAAGCAGGTTTGCAATTGCCTTGTAGCCTTCTACATTAATAGGTGTAGTACTGATTTCCCACGAGAATGTGATGGCTTCTGGACTGTCATTGACAGTAGAATAACCTTTTTCCGATGGAGACGCTAGACAGTCATAAACAATGTGAATCTTGTAACCATAATCATTGGATTCCACGTCATTACCGATAATTGTGCGGTAACAAAGACCAAAGTGTAAACGTGTTTGCTGCCCGATGATAACGCCGGTTGCAATTTCCGCAGAGCCATCACAAGCTGCGAATTCCTCCGGATAAGTGTAGGCTTCAACGCTCGCACCAAATTCTTCTGTTGAAATCAGATTCAAATACTTAATGTTATCTGCATAAATCGCACTGGCTTCACCACCAGATGGACTTTCACTAACGGAACTCAAGCCATTCCAAGCCATACCTGTTTGATAGGTACCGTTCTGAATCACATACAAAACGCCTCTGTCCACACCAGTTTCGTAAAAACGTTCGCCGGTATTATCCCATGTAAGAGCTGACATAATAATCCTCCTGTTAATAATAAATTGTAAATACATCGTGATTAAGATTATCCGATGTGTAATGTCGATTGAATCTAGCCGTCGGCAGTAAATTCACGAAATCTGGAATTTTACTGTCTGGATTCGTATCAATCACCGTTAATTCGTATTGTTTTAAAGATGAATAAACCCCGTTATCAGCGAACCGATTAGCGATATTACTTCGGTTATACACAATAGCGGGGTAATGCATCTTTAATGACTCCGGTGGCTGAAAATATACATTCCGGCTTCCGAGTATGCCGCACAATATTTCATGCAGTTCTCGTCTCATTCCCATTGTATACGCCTCCGATCGTCAATATCAGTCATGGATACTGCACTTCGACTTTTGTAATCTTCCATTTCGTACCCATAAAAATAAGATAACGCATAGCATAAAAATTCTCATTGACAAATGGATCAGCTACAATGCTGATTTCATTTGCAACGTTGACATCATCATTGAGCTGTGCAGAAGATTGATACATTCCTGTGTTTCTCGTAAAATCGCCATAATACAATCGCTCTTTAATTTTTTCTTCCCATACACCAGGTGCGTTTTCAACTGTTACAGCGAAACCGATTTTTCCATAAAATTTTACCATTTTGAATTTTTCCTCCATATGCTATTGATTGCATTAGCCAGCTGCTTCAGTATCCTCTGCTTCTACCTCTAAAGCGATAGCAGAATACGGTTTTGTCAAAGCACCAGAGCAGCGAGTTTCAATCAGATACTTCTGTGCGTTATAATCAATGTCGAAATCGTCGAACATATTGACAGCACCGCCCTTATCAGCACCTACATTGTAATCACTGGGATTAACAATAATGCCAAGTACCTGATATGTTGTACCAGAATCAGAATCTGTACGAGTTGCGTTTTCCATTGCTTCCACGGTTACGATTTCCTTGATACGCAGTGCCGTTGCCAATTCATTAACAGATGTATAAATTTTACGACCAAGGGTATCTTCTCGCAACAAGAGATTGGTCAGCTGTTCTTCTGTCGTGAACAGTGTCGGATTACCAGTACCACGATAATCCTTTCTCGCCTTAACAGCTGCATACTCGAAGGCTTTTGCCTTTGTGTCATCTGTTGCATCTGTATCGTAAGTGACTTCTGCCTTGATGATAAACAAATCAGCGTCACTATAAATCGGACGAATACTAGATTCATCAATCTTATCGTCGCTATAAGAAGAACGTCCGTCACCAATCAAAATTGCTCTTGCAATTTCTTCGTCCAACATTAAACGCATTTCAGTCTTCAGCCAGGCAACCACGTCGAAATCAGTAATGTCAACGACATCATCTCGCTCTAACTTCTGCTTTTTATAGACAGTAGTCGGCGTAGTAGTCCGCTTTAAAAGTTTGAAAACTTTCTCTGCCTTTTGGTTTGCCTTCACATAACCCTTAGCACGTGCATCATCTTCTGTCAAATCCGCAAATACTGACTTGATACGGCTGAATGGTGTGTGATGTACGCTGTCCATTATTTTTTCTACCCAATCTAGATTGCGAGTAATAAACTGCGGTGTTTTGTCCAGTGCTTGTGCATCTGGAAACAGATAATCTACATTCTCAATGCCATGTGCCAGCATACTTTCCTTTAGGCTGCCATACTTCTTGCCATCCGAGATGATTGCTTCCATCTCAGAGTGGGTAAGATAGTCCATGCCATTCCCTTCATTGCTTTCAAATACATTATGCTTCACGGTTTCTTTTTCCTCCTCGTCATTATTGTTTGTTGCGTCTTCCAATGCCTGACCAATCAAAGCGTAGACAACAGTCTTCTGCTTTTCAGTCAATGTATTAAACACGTCAGCAATGGTTTCCTCATCTTCAGACTTTGCCTTATTTGTTTGTTCCTTTGCCATTTTTGGTTTTTCCTCCTGTTGTGTTTTTTTATCTGTTTGTGGGGATTCTTCTGCCTCTTCTGACTTTTCTTCGTCTGCATGACAAATAGAAATCTCCTCACCAGTGTAGATTACAGCTTCTTCCTCAGACGTTTCGCCATGGGTCAGAATAGAATCGATAAATGCACCAGGATTCGCACCTGCCAGTACAAGACTGACTTCACGAATCGCACCATGCAATACGTTTCCGCCATTCTGTTTCAGCTGATTTGCATAGATGGATAATGCTGATACATCGCCATGCTCTATCAACAGCTTTGCTGTCTTTCCGGATTCCGTATTGTTCAGCTTACAATAAGCATATACACCTTCATCACGGTTTTCCAACACAGCATGACCCAAAACATCAAACGGCTCATTATGCCGATGATTCCACACAAGTGGAACGGTGTGTCCATCATCATGCTTAAATGCATCTTTCATGATGGTACGACCGTCTGAACACCTCAAATTATTTCGAGTTGCCCATCCACTAAAGTCATATTGCTTCATTTTGAATTTTTCCTCCTTCTACTACGGGATTTTCTTCATCGTCTATTTCAGAAACACCAAATGATTCAGACGCAGACGGTGCACTTAAATTTTTGTTATGCAATTCATCTGCGCTCGGGTCATCGACAGGTTTCATACCAATAATCTGTCTGATTTCATTCGATGTCATGATTTCATTTCTCGTGAACTTGTCTGCGATTTCTGCAATGTCGTTTACTGGCACAAGCTTAAAAAGAATGAAATCGATTGTGATTGTGAACGAGCCATTTTCGTCAAGAATTTCCTTTTTAATTCATCTACAATTGCAGACAGAATTGGCTCGATGGTACGGCTATAATAATTCAGCATGGTCTTTTCGTCTGCGGTACCATCTAATATCCCTTGCGTGATTCCCAACTGGCTGTATAGCATACTCGTCAGGTACTCGATTTGAGACATAAGATTGTTTTCCACAGAACGATTCAGCTGTGTGATATGCTCTGTACCGTCGGTATAAGCGATACCATACTTAGAATTGTAAAGTTGATCTTCGATGTCTTTTCGCCGGTTTTCCGCTTGCTGTCGTCTTGCATCCGTTTTTACCACATAGGGCAATTGGATAATCAGATTCAGCTTTCCGGAACTCGTCTGTTCGTCGATAACATCTAGTAAATTCAGCTTGTGAATCAATCTCTGCAAAGTAGAATTCGGCTCGTTCATGATGGCATATAGTGGATTTTCAATAATTGCCATCATACTTTTGGGCAGTAAAATATCTTCTCTCTGACCTGTCTGTTCGTTATAGACGTTCACACGAACATGATTCGGTCTCCATTCCATAATTTTACCAGTACGTAGACTGAGGATATCATATGAAGACGTTTGCCTTGGATCAAATGTTGTGTCCGTTGGAACGATTGCCACACAGCTCTCGTCCAGCATAGACATTACCACGTCCTGCACAAAAGCTCTCCCAGTCTGATCAGTATTGGCTTCTAACGTTAAGCACTTGTTCAAACCACTTTCTATTGTTTCTACATATCGCTTATTTTCATCTAATCGCACGTGCAGAATATCAACCGCTGCGACATCCAGTGCGATACGGTTGTAAACAGAAATAATAATTGAATGCTCATTGCCACGTGTAAACCTAGGTCTGTCCGGACGATAGGAATAACTCATGCCAAGATCCTGGTAGTCGGTTGGACTGCGGTTAAAAAAAGCGTTCCAAGCGTGTTTCAGCTTGGAACCGAGTGACATTTTCATTTTGAAGACCTCCTTTAAGACATATCGACACTGCTCTTTTTATAGGCGATTCTTCCCGAAGCCCATACGCCATTTTTTAGCTGATTCATGTTGTATCCTTGATCTGCCAATGCAAGGTGTACACCGACTTCTCCACGCTTTGCCACAAACTGTACGACACGACCGGATGGTGCAGTAATAGAGCTTGCTTTTTGGTTCATTAGTTGTGCCATTTTTCGATTGTAACTATTAATAGCAGATGCACTAACTTTTCCGTTTGCGTTTCGGGAAGACGGGTCATTTAAGAGCTGCTTTTCATATTTTTTCAACTCTTTTGACACACTTTTCTGCGATTTCTTGACTATTTTGTCGTAATTTTTCTTCGCCCATTTTGTGTCCTTGGCTTTAGTTTTTACTTGCTCCTTCGCTTGCTGCTTTGCATAACGCTTTTCACCAGCGGCTGTCAACGAGCCATCTTCGTTTTGATAACGCCTAACGCCCCACTTTTGTCCTAAGATGCCATGATGGTAAAGTTCATCGTTCGTGTGAATCATCTCCGTTTGTAGGAATAAAAAATAAGCACACATATACTGCGTGCTTATCTCATATCATTTATTTTAGACCAAATAGTTATCGCTTCTTTTAGTAGATTTATTAAACATACAAATCACAACCAATCCATCATTTCCCGAAAATACGGATCTGCTCCATAACGTCCTTCTAAATATTGCCAACTAGTTTTTGCATCAAAATATCATAAGCTTTGTCTCCATTTTTTCGAAACGTAAATACTGTTATCGTGAAAAAGCTTTGAATCTTCCTTGCAATTCTTTCAAGAGTATGGTATACTAAAGCTAGAGTAAATTCCATAGAAAGCGAGGCAAAGAAGCAATGGAGAATTACAAACCCATCCCGATTGGGGTAGAAGATTTCAAGCGTCTAATTGATGATGGCTATTACTTTGTAGATAAGACGCTTATGATAAAAGAAGTTTTGGACAAAAAAGGTGCTGTCAATTTGTTCACCCGTCCCAGACGTTTTGGAAAAACTTTGAATATTAGTATGTTACAGCGGTTCTTTGAAAAAACGGATGAGGATAACGCATACTTGTTTGACGGTTTGAATATTGCCAAAGCTGGCGAAAAATATATGCAGCATCAGGGGCAGTATCCGGTAATTTCACTGTCGCTGAAGAGCATGAAACAGCCTGACTATAGCAAGTCATTTAGTACATTTAAAGATGTCATGAAACGAGAATTTTGGCGGCATAGGAATATATTGTCTTCGAATGATATCGTACCGGAAGATCGAGAGATTTTCACAAAAATTACGCACGGAACAGCAGAAGATGATACTTATATCACTGCAATTCGTACCTTATCAGATTGTTTGTACACCACTTATCAAAAGAAAGTCATCATCTTAATTGACGAATATGACGTACCACTAGAAGCATCGCATCTCCGTGGATTCTACGATGAAATGGTAGATTTGATTCGTTCCGTTTTCGAGAGTGCATTAAAGACAAATCCATATTTAGAATTCGGTGTATTAACAGGCTGTTTGCGAGTCTCAAAAGAAAGTATTTTTACAGGACTTAATAATTTGAATGTGTATACTGTTATAAATAATGATTTTTCTTATTGCTTTGGTTTTACGCAGCAAGAAATTGAAAAAATTGCAGATGATTTTGGAATGCAAGATAAATTGCCGGAAATGAAGGAATGGTATGATGGTTACCTGTTTGGACAAACAGAAATATATAATCCGTGGAGTATTTTGAAGTATGTACAATCTGTAAGGAGTAATGAGACTTGCCCATCGCAACCCTATTGGAGCAACACCAGTTCCAATGACATTATCCATGAACTTGTCGTAAACGGCAACGAAGAAACGCACAATCAAATTGAGGCTCTCGTGAACGGTGAATCCTTAACAAAGCCAATTTATGAGGATATTACGTATCGTAATATCAACATCAATACGGACTATATCTGGAGTTTCTTGCTTTTCACAGGATACTTGAAACCAATTTCAATGCACTTAGAGGGCGATCTTATCTATGCGGAAATGGTAATCCCGAACCGCGAGGTTAGTACGGTGTATAAGAGGATGATTATGCAGTGGTTTGATGAGAAAATCCGGACGAACGGCACGGATGATTTATTCAAGGCAATCATCGATGGAAACGCCGAAAGTTTCGAAGAAGAAGTAAATAATTGGCTGGATGAATCTATCAGTTATCATGACAATTACGAGAGCTTTTACCACGGATTCCTTGCAGGTCTGCTCATGGGCAGACGTGGCTATCGTGTGGAATCCAATCGTGAAAATGGCAAAGGTAGAACAGATATTACAATTTGCGAATATCGGAAACGAACCTTTGCAGTTGTGATTGAAGTAAAAATCGCCAAGAATTTTATGGATTTGGATAATGCCTGTGATAAGGCGATGAAGCAAATCGAGGATAAGCACTATGTTTCGAATATGAAACAGAACGGCTACAAAAAAGTGTTAAAATACGGTGTGGCATTTTGCAGCGAGAAGGTTTGTCGGGTGAAGCTAGAAGAAGAATAATTTACTATGAGCAGAAAAATCAGTGTGCATAGTATGCACGTAATTTCTTGTTTTCCGAATTAGTTTTAAGACCTAATAAAGCATTTACAGCAGTACCTCCAGCACTAACTGCGGCAGCAGAAACACCAGCTAATTTCATATTGCCTGTTTTCTCATTGACCAAGTACTCAGTGACCAAACCGCCAACAGTAATTACACCTTCTGAAATTTCAAGCTTCTTTTTATTGTCCGTTATGGTTTTACCACTTTTGTATAGCTGCTTTCCTTGATCAGCCATTTTATCCGTTTTCAGCTTTCTATATGCTGAATTCATTGGATTTTTCGCTTTTCTCGTTTTAACCTTTGCTTCTGTGTAACTCTCTTTCGTTGCGTTACCGCTTTTATAAGCAGCTTTTGTACTGTTCAAAGTATCCTTGGCGGTTTCATAGTTGGAACGTGCCTTTTTATAGCGTTCCAAACCTCTCTGTGTGTACGAACCGTCATAGTTTTGATACCGTCTGACGCCCCACTTTTGTCCGAGAATACCATGGTGGTAAAGATAACTATCCACTTGCAGATCCTCCTATCTCTCTTCTAATTGCTGCATGAATTTTTGATCTTCTTCTATCAAAAAAATTTCCGATGCCCAATTTCGTACCACTATTCACTTTTTCCATAGCATCCATGATTGACTTGAAAAATATCTTTCCGTCTGACTTTCTTACAAATATGACGTTATTTCCAACGGAAAAGTCATCAGAAAGAACAGATCCACCTTTCCAACTTCGATTTGCCATAACAAAGCCATAGCTATCATCACAGTCGTAACAACCGATAATTCGCATACTCTCGTTATCAGTTTCTGCGACATAACAAGCCTCTTTCAAAGTGATCATAATATGTCTCCTTTCGCTTTATGTATTTATTCATTATATCACAAATGAACAAAAATAGCAATCATTTACTTTTCACAACTTCACCAATCGTATCGGTATTTATTGTAACGTCATCAAGTCGTGCAATCCGAGCACCACGTATGATTTGACCATTTTTTATGCCTTTAAATACACGTAACGATATATCTGAAACATTATTTTGTCCATCAGCATACTGTATTGTGTCATTTTGATTTTCCCATGTTATGTAATGCCCGCCACCTGTTGAAAATCCGACCAGCATAATACCAACTGCACCGTTTTCGTTGTTACAAGCTTTCAATAGCTGTTCTGATAACGCTTTTTCGTATTCAGACGCACTCACATGATTGCCAGTATAGATAGTTTCATGATTCAAGGTATCGAAATATTTCTCCAAATCTTTAAACATTGTACCGTTTTCACGATTTTCAGGAAGATCTTTAGCTTCTACATCGTAGCCCATTCTCCGCATAGCAAGTGCTACGCTACAATGCGTACAGTTGTTACGCTGTATAGCTGAACCATAGGGAGTAAAATCCGGATCGGTCTCAGCACAGTCCTCACTCATGCTTTGATGGCTTGTCTTTAGCTTCAATCCAGCTTTTTGCGCAGTTTGCTTCACTTTTGCATCTGGTTCTCTCGACAAATAACCAGTATCACTTAACCAATTCGAACCTTTACCGATGAGTTCTTTGGCTTTTCCACCCGTTAAAAAAAGTGAGCCGATCTTTCCAACTACCGATGAAGGCGTTTTCTCTACATAACTATACGCACTTCCAAGCGGATACGGAGGGTCGTTTTTCTGTCCCCACTTTTGACCGAGAATACCATGATGATAAAGTTCGTTTATAGAGATCACCCCCATTTACAAACAGAATGTTTTTAGCTTAGCTTTTCCATCTCTTCTTCCAAAGTTTGATTCCAAATCTTTTGATACTCTTCAACATACTGCTTTCCAATACCAGTAGAATGATCACTTACATCATCGTTTTCGTATTTTTTGTTTAACTTTGCTATCAAACCATTGGAACCATTCATTCTTGTGGCAGCGTTATTATGTGCTTTCACATACATTTCCTCATAGGCACTCGTCGCATTCTTGTTAGCCTTCTTGTTAGCCTTAGAGGAAAAGAGCGAACCGCCTGAGGTCGACTCATCGAGTGCTTGCTTTTTCGTTCTTCTATTAGCTATAACTTTTTTTCCGGTGAGAACAGCATTTACCGCAGTAGCACCCGCTGCGGCGAGTCGAGTTATGCCTGTCGTCGTTACAACATCCATACCAGCTCTGCCTAAAATATTAGAAGTTAGATTTCTTCCTACAATAATTCCTGCTTCAACGCCCGCTGATTTTAACAATGTTTTTCCGGTACTTGTGCTTTTCTTTTTACTATTCGCATTATTTAAATTGCCACCACTTAGAGACGAACTCAGTTTGTCGGTTGAGCCATATCGCTCTTTTCCTGCTGCGGTCAACGAACCGTCATAGTTTTGATACCGTCTGACGCCCCACTTTTGACCTAAGATACCGTGGTGATAAAGTTCATTCATCATTTTTCTTTTCCTCCACAATTCGTTTTAGTTCTCGATTGAGTTTGAAATCAATCCATTTTGAAATTTCACCATTTGCCGGTTTTAGATACAGCTGCATTTGTTCTGCACAAATCAATACATCTGCAATTTCTTCCATAAAATTCACACTCCACTGTGCATTTGTTGGATATCGTTTGCACTTTTGCGCCGCTTGAATCAGTTCAGCGCACTCTTCCACTAAAATTTCACGCTGTCGTTCAAATGAATAGTGTTCTGCGATATACTCTAGTTTTTCCATCTGACTTTTTGTCATCATGCAAATGCCTCCCGATTTAATTTAAAAGCAACAAAAGCATCCATCATTGCAGCCACTGCATCGATTTTCTGCTCATATCGCTTCTTCAATAATTTTCGATTTCCATTCGTGTCCTCTAATGTAATACAATTTCCCATAGCAAAAGTCATCAGCTCCTCGTCAAATAAGAGCATACGTTCTTCGGAAAGCTTTTTCAATTCGCCCAATGGAACTGATTCTGTTTTGGCACCTTGTATCACCTTTTCTACACCAAACTGTGAATTTTCGAAAATCCATCGTCCCACAAATTCCTTTGCGTTATAGGGATCATAGCCAAAGCTTCGTACATCGTATCCGCATTCAGCAATGTGATGATCTAGGTCATCGTACACTTCCATCATGTCCAAGACCGTGCCCTCCAGTACAATCAGACTGCCTTCCCGCATAAAGGAATCGTATTTGCTTCTCATAGCTGTCGGTAATTTCGAAAGCGTTACAGAAGTAATATAATTTCTCGTTTTTACACCAAAAGCACCATCTGCAAGCAGAAATAAAAACGTAAACGCACAAAAGTCGTCACCCTGTGACAAGTCTGCACCAAGTGAACAGGGCATCTGCCAATAATCTCTTTTGCGATGCGGAAGGATTTCCTCATAGGTGAAGTAGTATGTATACCCCTCCATGGGAATGCTAAATCGTTTTGCCAAAATATCATTTCTGGCAGCAGGTGCTTTTTCAGCACGTTCTACGTCTAATTGATAGGTTTCATAGCTAACAGTTTTTCCGAGATTCGGATTTACTTTTAACCACATATCTGGCTGTCCTATCTCATCGATATTATCAAGTTTATAGTACCAGATAGAGACATGAGGATTAACGTACTTACCTTTCAAGATGTCCATCAATTCCATTTTGATGGTATCGCCGCTGCCGTTTCGTACCGTTCCTTCCGAGCTAATTACAACAATCAAATAGTCATCTATCTTAGACGCACCCTGTTCAATTGCACCGATGACATCTTCTTGTGTATCACCGGAAAGCCATTCGTCGACGGTTGCGACTTTTGGACGAAGTCCTTGCAGCTTATTAATCGACATCGGACGAATCTCCAAAAGAGAACCCGTTAAAAAATTTTCAATGCCTTTTTTTGTTGATGCAAGCTTCACACGATTTGCTTTTGAACCAGTCGTATTTTGCAGAGAGCCTTCTGTCAGAAATTGAAACAGGAGACCTCTGGCACGTGTAATAGCAGTTCGAATAGGAGATAAAATCTCTTCCGCTTACTTCATCGTAGGGGCTGTTGTGATTTGATGAGTTGTAGTAGTATCTACATTCAGAAAATAGTTTTGCAAACAGGAACCATACATGGATTTTGCTGCACCTCTGGCAACAATCAAATACTGCTTATTGATGAGCCGTTTCTTAATACGCTTGGTTATATAACGTCCTCCATGACCGTTTTTGTTAGGCTCATATACAGTTCTTTCTACAAAATAATACCAACCAAAAATTTGTTCTACCCAAAGTTTAAATGTATCAAGAAGTTTTAAATCGCCGCCGTCTGTCAGTGTCAGTTCATTCTCGCAATAACAAATAAAGCCATCAATAGCTTTATCGTCATACCAGACACCAGGATTTGCAATCAAATCATCAATGCGATGCATTTCCATATCGATTTCTTTGCAGACGGAAATTTCACCACGTAATACAGCATTTCGAAATCTTTTGTAATACTTTGGTGTTGCAGTATTGGATAAGGACATGATTTGTTACCTCATTTTATCCTTTTAGTTCTTTAATTGATAACGCTATCGCCAAAGCAGAACTTGTAACAGACAAAACACTTCCAGCAGCTGCTAAAGCCGCTTTTGTGTAAGTTCGTCCTTTTGAAATCGCAGGAGTAGTTTCTTCTGCAAACAAATTATTGTATTGGCGTTCCAACAACTCACGGTTAATTCGATCTCGCATCTCCTTATCAGTCATACTCGAAAGATCCATCTTCACTTTTTCCGATTTGGGTGCAGTTTCCTGTTCGATATCTTGCAGTTGTTTAACCAACGTAGAAGAAACATCTACTATTTTCTTATATCGTTCCGTATCCTCCTTCGACCATCGTTTTGGATCCGGATTATCCGTATTAATTCGATTATCCTTCTTTTTAGACAAATTTTCCTGAATATCACGAGCGTATCGTTTTTCTCCAGCAGATGTAAGAGATCCATCTTTATTTTGATACCGTCTGACACCCCATTTCATCCCCAAAATACCATGGTGTTCAAGAATATCGTTTGTCATAAAATCACCTCCAAATATATTTATATGTCTGGGTCTGTCTGTACAAACAGTCGCTATTCTAACTCGCTGATTTGACGATTCATAGCGTCAGCAACAGAAGAACTGAGTGGCGGATCAAATAACAAACGGACTTTTAAATATAAATAAGACTTCACCATAGAAAGTTGATCGTCGTCGTCCATAAAATCAGACCAGACTGCTGTGTAATCACTAATAGAAAAGCCACCATCCGGACCCAATCCAATTTGTGTTAAAATTGATAAGACTGTGTTAATATGCATAATAATATCAGCATCGAAATGCTCGTACTCTTCTGCAATTCCCAGCATTTTCTTAACAGAAGCTAAAATACTATCCAAGTTCCAAACCTCCTCTATGATGTATGTCGCCACGGGCAAGTATCGTCTTTTTTTTCGTGAAACAGGCTCACTCAACAGTAAATTTTCATCACCATAATGAATGGCATTGTGTGTGGTTTTGGATGTACAAATTAAAAAGTCGGGGTCAAATAAAAATTCGCTTCGCTTTAAAATATCTGTTTTTGTGATAGGATTCATATGATGAATGAGAATTTGCCCATAAATCGTTCTGCCTAGAATTCCAAGGTCACAGCCATCATCTCGAACAATAACTGCATCTCGCACTTTTTTCCATTCGGCGGAGTGATAAAATATCTGATTGAGATGACGCTCAAATCCGAATGTTTCTTCTCCGACTGTACCGTCCAACTGAAGGTATTCGAAACGTTCTTGAAAGGTTGAAAATTCAGATAATACAGAATATCTTCTAATCATTTCTGTCGCCATTTCCGCTGTAATCACGCATAGCATCCAGTGCTTTTTCATAGAGTTCTTCCACACGCTGTGCCGAACGCAGTGACTCTGTTTTTGCGTCCAGCAGCTCTTTTTGTTTTTCTAGGATTTCTTTTTCGATTTTCTCTTTGGTAGAACCCAGCTTCAGGTAATGCGTAATAACCTGTGAGAAAGCTGTTCCTTCCATGAGCTGCTTTTCTGCTAAATCAACTGCCAAGGAAATCAGCTGATTTTCCCGTGCCTCTGGATTTGAAGCAGGCGGACATTTCCGCTTTATGGTTGGTGTTTCTTTGTCTGATTTTCTCGGCATAACATCACGCTCCTTTCCGTTTTTTAAAATTCGACAAAGCTTCGTTTTCTGTAGTATAATTGAAATGTTCATATCACATAATTTTCAACATTGACAATATCGTCCTGATATGCTATAAAAAAAGAAGACAGAACAAAAGGCATGGAATCCACGCTATCTTCGGCGACTACAGGATTTTTGCCTGATGGACGATACCTTTATGTCCAAGGTATTTGAAGATAAAGCCTGTGCAGAACTACTCTTACAAATTATTCTGCAAAAACCACAAGCATCCACTACAAGACGCTGGCAGAACGTGTGGGTTATTTCAAAAACGACTCGAAAGGAGTGAGCCATATATGTAAAATTATGGAGGATCTCTATAAAGAAAGTCAGGAAGAGGGAAGACAAGAAGGCAAAAAGAAAGGTTGTATCTCTATCGCCCTAAATGCGCTGAGGATGTCGTTGCTGTCGCATATGGACATTGCAAAGATGACTGGTTTGAAGTCGAAGACTTAGCGGCACAAATAAAATAATGTACTGCAAAATTTGAATTATAAGAAATCCACTTGCTTTAGCGGGTGGATTCGTTTTTACATATCACTTTATAGTTTATAATCCAAGCATTTTCCGCCCTACTAACACCAAATCGGAAAATTTTTGTTCACTTGTCTTCGTACGATACGTTTTGTCAGAAATGACATTTTCCATATCAAATACAATCATTGGAGATTTCGCTTTAAAGCCGCCATAAATAGCATCATTTGTGTCGAGAACAGCTCCATAACCAGCTTTTTTACAGGCATTAAAAAATTTTGTTCTTTGTGTATATATGTCTTTTTCGCCCTGTGTATCATTGCCAGAACCGTCATATGGAATAACATAATTGAACATACGATAAACAGTTTGAAGGTCGTCCCCAGTAGGTGTATAGTTCTTATCTTTCATCCGGTCAAGAACGTCCTTCGCTTCTCTGTATCCTTTGAACCTGTACTTTTCACTGACAAAATACGACTCCATACGATCTTTATCCGTTACGAAGTTATAGAAATCCCGATCATTCTTATACAAATTTCGAAATATCTCCGCACCGGAATCTTCACTGGCGACTTTAATATCTTGCGCCAGTTTATTATTAATGCGATACTTCATACAATAACCAGATCCTAAAGAATTGCCATTTTCGTCGTAAACGGTCTGCGGTACTTTTTTATTGAACAGAGCATTGTACTGATGCTTATCGAAAAAATCAGTCGTTGCATAGAACATATCTGTATCTTTCGTTCGATTTAGATCATAAGAAAGTGTACTAAGTACTGTCTTATCGGAACTAAGCGTTTCATCGATATGCTTTTTGTTATACGTACTATTTCTCCCGATTCTTTTTTGATAGGCCTTCTTTTCAGAAGGTGAATAGTCTCTACCACGAAGAGGATAGGGTGGTCCATTTCGAACGCCCCACTTTTGTCCTAAGATGCCATGATGGTAAAGTGGTTGGTCTATGAAAATCTCCTCCTTCTCAAAAAAGAAAGAGTCCCTGTTTGGAACTCTTTCTCATTTCACGATTGTGTGTGCCTAATTACTTCTTTCCTAAATTATGCGCAACTATAGTACCTATTACACCGCTGCATATGATAACACTCTGCATGACAATACGTTCGATTCTAAGTTTTTTGTTCAATTTCTTGTTCACTTCTGCTACTAGTTTTTCATACTTCCATATATCAAACACGCCTTGCGATCCGATTTTTCCACAGCACTGTTCGAAGATACCTTCGTATGGATCTTTAGCTTTGAATAATTTCATACCACACACCTCCTTTCCATAATATATCTTGTATGTTTTGCGAAAAGAAGTGTGAGCTTTGAAATCAGTAAAGATTAAGGAACACGAATAAAATAGCAGACTTCATAAAAAGAAAGAGTCCCTGTTTGGAACTCTTTCTATCATCAATTTATTTTGAATTTTTCATGAAAGTGTAATTTACTCAGTTTTCTTTCATACGACGTCTGAATTCTTCAGGAGTGATGGTGGGAAGCTGGTGAATATTATCAACAGCTAATGCAAAATCAAGAAAATCTGTCCTTTTCAAATCCTTGTTGTTTTTATTGACCTCGTATATGGTTTCATCATAAAAGTATGTTTTCTTTGTATCGACATAATAATAATCTTGATACATTCTAACTTTCGTTATTTCCTTACTAAGGAGTTCATTTAATGTGACGTCTGCTTCAGAGGTTCTAACTCTTTGATTCATTTTTATCCACCTTTCTATTCAAGCCATTTTTTGATGGCATCCACGTTAGGTTCTGCATTGTCAAGTCTTGCAAGGGTAAGGAGCTTATTCTTATCGATTAGATCCCAATATCTTGCGCTAATAAGGTCGTTATTATACGCTTTTTGCCCATCAAAGAACGAAACAATACCATCTTTAATGCTCCAGTTAAATGCGTGTCCATAACCTTCATCCTTCCATGCCACACTGCAAACCCCACTAGCATTCTCCCCAAAATGTTTTACCAACATCTCTGCGGCATCTTGACGAGAACGTCCAAATTTTGTTGCTGTGCCATCTAAAACCTTTGCATTCTTGAAGCATTCTTCGACAATGCCACCTAAGATTTGTCCTTCACCACTAGTAGAACCAGCTATCACATCATAACCTTGTGTGCGCAAAAATGTCGCAATACTGCATAATGTACAGTTGTTATTGTAATTCGGATTACACCGATTGGGATTAGCGTGACTTATTGCTTCGGAAATAGATTCCGGCTGTGACAACTTTTTCAAACCATTGCTAATGTTTCCAACAACGTCCTTTGTTTCGTTGTCATCAAGTAATGAGGAGGCGACACTTTTTCCTTGTCCAATCAGTCCATCAAGTTTTCCAGACTTTGCAAGCTGATAAGTGCCGAATGCCGTTAACGCTACTCCAGCGGCAATAGCACCGATTTTCAATGCTTTCTTTTGTTTGTCACTTAGACTGGACTTCTTTTTGGTTTTTTCATCATTCTCACTTGATTTGCTGCTTTTATTGTACACTTTTGCATTAGATTTGTCAAGTGATTTTCGCCATCCTGCTTTCTTTTCTGAGGCGGAGTGATCAGCAGAATCCAATAGATACGGTGGACCGTTCTTCTTGCCCTACTTTTGACCTAAAATACCATGATGGTAGAGTGAGTTATAATGCATTCGTGTCGATCTTCCTTTCATGAAAAAAATAATAAAGAAAGAAAATCGGCGAACTTCTTTCTCTTCTCATAAAAGGGCTTGTTTTTTGGCGTAAAAAAAGAAAGAGTCCTTGTTTGGAACTCTTTCTGATTTCACGATTGTGTGTGCCTAATTACTTTTTTCCTAAATTATGTGCGACTACACTACCTATCATTGCTGCACTCAAAGTCGTAATGGCATTTATGGCACATACTTGCTTTTTCGCTTTCTTAAATTTATCAATGTCAAGCATGTCATACTTTCCCCATTCTCCGACTTTTGCTTTTTTGGTAACGTAGTAGCTTCCCCAATTTATAATTTTATCTAAAGTCATATTACACACCTCCTTTCCATAATATACGTTGCGAAATTTGCGAAGACAAAAAAGAAGAATCCTTGGTAAGAACCCTTCTTTAAATATTAGCGAAACTCTGCGATACGGTTCAATCGATCATTTTTGTTTTTGATTCCTATGCATTTGAATCCAATTTTTTCATAAGCCTTAATCGTTTTAAAGAAATAATAATCAAGCTTATAACAAACTGTATCCGTATGTACACCGGCTTTATATAGCCACTTATACATCTCATACATTCTGCTATTATGCAATAATATCTTACACTTTTCACGATAATCGTTCCGCTCTTTTGTAAATCCATTCATAATGATTCCTCCTCATGTTTACGCTTCGATTTAACCATAAGTTTGTGTTCCCATAATATATCTTGTAAATTTTGCGAAGCGACAAAAAAACAAAGAGTCGCTGTAAAAGTGACTCCGTTTTCATGCTCAATTCAAACCTGTTTGCTTTAAAATAGCCATAAGACTTTCTTTTGACAAATCTGCATCTGCGTCGATATGTGCGTGTGCCTTTCCGTCGGTAACACGAATCTTTACTTCTCGAATTTGTAAATCGACATTGATTCCCAATTTCTTTCGTATGATTTTTGCTATTACTTTAGAAAGTGTTTTCGTCATAAACGATGATACAATATTCATTTCGTCCATATTCCTCCTCCTTTCAAGTTTGTATTCCATAATACATTTTGTAAAACTTGCGATGTTTTATGAAGGAAAAAATAAAAAGAAAGGGCTATGAGGAGCATCGAACTCTCATAGCAGCGGTGATTACTGAAAGTCACTACATTCGTGTCTCACTGCTTCCTTTCCATAATATATCTTGCAAATTTTGCGCAAAAATGAAAAGAAATAGCTACGATCCAGCATTGTCTTCTCTCATAGCAACGGTGATTACTGTACATAATTTCATGTCAACCTCAACCTCTCCTCTTCCTCATCACCATAGACAAGTTTAGCTGTTCTTTTTCTTTCCATAATATATCTTGCAAATTTTGCGTAAAAAAGAGAAGACTCTTACTATAAGGTCTTCCCTTTGTTTTAAAATTCAATTCTAAGAATTCGCAGAATCACTTAAAACCGCTAAACTTTCCTGATAGTCTTTCATCGTGTATCCGGTCATATGAAGTGCTTCGTCTAACGTACATTTTGTATTCTGCATTAAAGCGGCTATAACTTGTTTCAGCTTTATTGCTTCGCCTTGTCTTCTACCGGCTTCCATACCGGCTTCCATACCAGCTTCTTCTCTTTTGTCGCCATAAACTCTCACTGCATCACACATATGGTTCACTCCTTCTTCGGTTTCTTTGTAAAACTTTACACGATCAGACAATCTGCTGAACGGCACGCTGTCGGAAACGCTGTTCTTGAAAAACTGCAACAATTCAGAAATACGAGTGTCATCTTTTATTGCTGTGTTAAAATACATCTCATGCACACCGTTGAAGATTTCTTCGGAATAGCCTCGCTGTCTTTCCTTTATTATATCATACGATCAGAAGAAATGCAAGGGTATATCAGAAAAACATGAAAATTATCCGCCGGAGAATTTTTAAGGGACGCTGCGATGAAGAGGGGGTGTCATTTTTGAGAAGACCCCCTACCCCTTCGAGTAAACGAATATTACATTAAAATTGTAATAAAAATTGTGACCTCGAATTTTTAAAGCAATATTTTTTTTGCAGAAATGTCAATTAGCATACAACATAACAATTGTTCAGCATCATGGCTTCCTTTATACCCTTACTTTGCGATAAACATTTATGAAATCGTACTTTACAATTTCATCTATTGCACGTTCGATTCCCTCATTATTTTCTTTGTCTGTCAGTTGATCGGAAGTGTTTGCAATTCATCCTAAGTAAGCGCATGAGTTATAGCCTTTAGTCACGTCAAACAAGAACCACTGTTCGAATTGTTCTGATGGATTGTAAGGATTGTCGAATGTTGTTAAATAGCAGCTTTGTTGCATAAGAATCTCACTCCTTTTCTTTCTTCAAATGGTATCGAATTGTAGATGTGGAAACACCTAATACATCAGCGATTTCGGATACGATATAACCGGCAGAAGCAAGCGATTTCAATCAGTTCAGCTTCGCAGTACTTAATGTACTGTTAGACTTTGGTGTTGCCAATTACCGCACACGAGTGCTGTCCGCATAGCGAAGAATCTTTGTCAGTTTGTTCTCGCTGATGGCATCAGATTGAATCGCTTCCCATTCTTTGTCGGTGATGTCAATTGTCTGCTGCTGTGCGCCAACTTGCAATCTTGCTGAGGCTAGTGCTTGTTGCTTTACCTTTTTTAGCTGTGATTTACTGCTTTTCTTAGCAAGATCGGGGTTGTCTTGTATTTTTGCTTTCACAGTTGTGTTAGCAATCAGTTGTGCTTGGCGTTCTCTTGGCGCATTCATAAGTGAAACGTTTAGCTTTGCCATGAGAGAGTCATATTGTTCTTGGTACTTTGCTTTGGCTGAGGCACTGTATTCGATTCGACCAGTGGAAAGAATCTCTAGACGTACCTCATTTGCTAGTGATTTCATCTTATTAGCATAGTCTGCATACAGTTCTTCTTGTGGTGTACCGGAGGAAAGGGTGTAGGCATCAGAAGTTTCTGCCATTTTTGTACTGCTCTGGGTACGGTTTTTCGTCTTTCCCTTTTTGTCTACATAGGTCTCATCCACTTCCTTAAATATCAATTGACCAGTTTCAGGATTGGTATGTGGTGTGCCGACACGTTTCTTTACTTGCACACTAGACTTTACTTGAGATATCAATGTAGCCGCACCCTCATGGTAATGCCCATCTTCTGACACTCTTCCTTGATATTTCTGTTTTAGTGCTGGAATATCATTGTCGATTTCGCTCTGTTTGTAATTTAGCTTGTGCTTTGCAGCATCAATAACTACCATGCTATGTCGAACTGCTCTGGCAAGCTCGTCTTCTGTTGCACCTTTCAAAGTCATGTCAGTAATTAGATTGGATATCACGCCCATCTGTTTTTGTGTATTATCAGTTCCGGTTATCGGATCTTTCATCAAGCGTATACTACCTTCTTCATATGTATCCGGACCATACTGCTCTTTTGGATCAAATCCAACGAGTCCATCAAGAGGAGGTGTAGAAGTGATATGAATACTACTGCGATTGGAATTACAGGGAATCACCATAACTGTATCCCCATCGAAATCGGCACCCGATAAACGTTCCGCAACGTTGCTGTTGATACCAATTGCATCTACGGCAGTGGAACCAATCAATTTTTCGGCGTCTGTTTGCTTATTATTTACTTTTAAAATTGGAATTTCAAAAGTACCACCATGTGGATATCAAATCAACGCAACAGTTTCGCCATCATGATAATTGGGGGCATATACTTCGTCATCCTTCATGCTGGTAACTGGTAATATAACATGATATTTCTGGCGTGGCAACGCTGCTGCCTTCAAATGGACGGCTGCTGCATCACAATCTTCTGCGAAAGATTGTAATAGACTCTTCTTGACGGTTGGATTTGTTAAAGAACAAATTTCTTCAAATTCTGAAATTTTGTCATTCTTTGCAATGGTCAGTTGCTTTTCAATCAACGGTTGATTTTGCTTTGATAAAAATTGAGACGGAAGTGCATCAGACCAGTCGCTCCAGTCACTTTCTTCTGCACGCTTGTTGATTAATGAAAGCTTCTTGTTTCCGTCGCTATCGATATACTCGCTCTGTCCGCCGTGTTCTTTGATAAGAGAACTAAATGGATTGTCAGGGTCATCGGAAATCGGCTTTAGGACCGAAGTCATAGGCGTACCCGATTTTTTATTTGTATTAAATATCACATCTACCCCGTCCGGCATATCGTCAGAATAGACAGCCATGCCTTTCAAATAGTGTGTACCATCCACTAGAATTCGAACCTGTGCATAGTTGGATTCACCGAGGGACAAATCTGCTATATTACGTCGCAGCTCAATTACGCCATTCTTCTGCTTTCCACCCTCATCATCATATCGAATCTGTAAGCGACTAGAATCCATGCTGGACGGGTAAACAAACGATTTCTTGAATGTCTCACCGCCATCGTAAGAAATATAATCCCCGACAGAGTCAATCTTTGCATCTGCGGCATAAATGTCCTTGTGTTCTGTTCCAGGTAGGCAAAGTACGAGAATGTTTGTTTGCTTACAGGGATTTGTCATCTGTGACACGCCTCTTGCATAAATAGGATATCCTTCTGCATCCATAATGCTCAGAGCCTGATTCAATTTTTCCTTTGAAACGCCTAATTCTCGCACAGCTCCTTCGCTGACGTCAATCATTCCTTTTTCAGCAACCATCTTTTTTAAAATATCCGCAGTTGCAACTGCCTGATTCATCTTTGCTTCTGACTTTGGATTTAGCAGTGAGCGAATGGAGGAATCGTTAGAATATCCCATAATCTTGGCAATCTCATTTAGGCTTTTACCTTCTTCTCAAAGTGATTTTGCACGTTCCACTTCTAATGCACGACGTTCATTTTTAGCGATTGCTTTATATGCACGCAGCTGTGTAGTGGTAAGTTCCATCGCATCAGCAATTTGTTTTTCTGTGTATTCTTGCTCCTTTAGTTCCTCCACACGGCTAAGAAAATCGCCGCTGTGTTGATAGGGATTCTCTCCAGAACCCCAAGGATATCTACCAGAACGTCTTGGCATTCCGTAGTGCATTAAAATATCTTCAACTGTGTAATTCATGATTCGTTCTCCTCTGCCTTAATTCTCTTTAGAATTTTATCGAATGTACGAATTTTGTCTATAATGGGTGCAATGTCTTCTACTGTCGGCTGAAATATCAAGATGTCATCCAGCTGATAAATACGAAGCTCCATTTCAATTTCAGAAGGCTTTACTGCATATTCCAAACAAAAAAGAGCAGCATAAATTTCTAGCTGCTCCATGTGTGCCGGTGTAACACCGGTTTTCAAATCGTGAATCCGTAAACAATTGTCTCGAAACGAGATAGCATCTGCTGTACCAAAACAATTCTCCGAAAAATATAATACCTGTTCTGGCATCATGCGAAAGCCAATAGCGTCGTTTACATACATATTCAGTGTTTTTCGAGACCTTGGCAGCTTTTGTCCGAGTGTAATGCAGCGTGCTGCGAAGTCATGTAGTATGGTTCCTTTTTCGCTGCCAAAAAATTCGTATAAGTATCAGCAACTTTTTCTTCATCATAATTTAACCAAGCGTATTTGCTCGCTCCAAGAAAAGCGTGTTGTCCGCTAAGGTTGGAATGCTTGTTGAAGGTCATTAAAAACTTCCTCCTTGTTTTCTGGGCAGATAAATCTAGAGAATGACATATCATTCATCCGATTTACATAGTATTCTTGATTTGGCTGCCGAGCGGCAGACTTCGATTTTTTACATTCCAAGGTCGCCCATTTGTTTTGGTATAGAACTAGAATATCCGGTATTCCTTGTATGTAGTTTGCATCGAGTTTCATTACGATGCATCCAGCAAAACGTTCTTTCAATTCATGAATGAGCTTCGCTTGAAAATCTCGTTCTAATTTTGACATAAAAAAAGAACCCTCTCATAAAAAATAAGAGAAGGTAAAATCGGATGATTCACCTTCTCTTCTCATAAGAGGGCTTGTTTTTTTAGCGTTTAAAAATATCTACACTGGTTGTTGTGCTTTTTTCATATAGACATCGCCGAGACTGGAAATATAATAGTCTGTTGGTGTTTTCGGAAATTCCAGATACTTGTGCAGTGTCTTTGAAATTTCGGATTCGCTGCCGTCTTCATAAGCAGCCATAACGTCATTTATTTTTTCCAAGAGAGCATCTTGATCCAATTTTTTCAGGAGTGTGTCCTTATGCTTGGCAATCAGAATACGCAGTTCTGAGAATTTCGATAAGATACGCTTTTCACATTTCGAAATGTACATTGTGGCTTCATTTTCTATGTATTTCAAATATTCAGAATCAAAATTCTCCGCATAATACACTTCAAGTAGCATATTCATCACATAGAGCTGTATTGACAGTTCCAGACACTCTTTGACACGGCACGCTTTGTCGAGCAAAATATCCACATTTTCTTTTCCTTTTGTCACTCTGCTTAGTTCATTCATGTAGAATTCGATGTCTTTCATAGCTACTTTTTTTCCATTTTGCAGACTCTGGATGGTTGCAGTTTTCTGGGTTTCCCGTGTCATGACAGAACTGTAATTCTTCATGGCAAATTTTGTGAATGTCACCTCTGCGATAAGTTCAGCCTTTTTGTCGCCATAAAGGAACTCCAGTATTTTATCAATTCCCATTTCAATTTTTCCGAGTTTTGTTGTAATTTGGGTCAGAAAATACTGTTGTGTTATCATAGCCATCACAGAAAAGGCAGAAAATATAATTGCTTCTGTTCGTAATTGTGCCGCTTGTGTAGCTTGTGCTTGTGCTTACGTATCTGCTTTTGTCAACCAAGCTGTATCAACAAATTTACCATCTTTTCCAGTAAGAGTTGTGGTAATACCTCTGTTATCACGCAGTTGAAGTGGAGTCCTTGAAACACCTTTTGGAAAATGCATGATATACATATTTGGCGTGATACCTGACATAGTGCTTGCGGCAGACGACATAGCATTTGCAACGCATAGTGTCGGAAGCTGTGAAGCAAGTCCACTCATGCAAATATCCTGCTCTTCCGTTTGCTCCAGCTTTACAAAGCGATTGTCGTTTTTAGGATGAACAGAGTCGTCACAAGGCGTAACGGTAAAAAGATTCTCATTGTAAATCGCATTCTTTCTTTTCGATTCCATCGACATATTCTCCTTCGGTAATATCAATTTTAGTGTCCGATTTGTGATGTATGATTTTATGTACACAATCTGTTGCACAAGTTTTTACAGAATTTAGCTTTTCTTTCCGTTCTGCTTCTTTTTCTGTTTTACGTGCTTCGGCTTCTTCGTAAAGACGTTTGCTTTCTTCGATAACGGGTGTAGTAATATATTTCACGATAACTTGTTCTCCGGGCTTTACTTTTTGACGTGCCTTTGGTGATGTGGCAACCACCTGACCGTCAAAACAAAACCTATACTGAGGTTCCGCTTCAAAAAGCTGCATTTCACTCGTCATTACTTGTAAACCGTTTTGGGAGAGATTGTCTATCGCTTGCTCCAACGTTAATGGAAAATCTTTCAAATATAATTCAAGAATCGATATCAGACTTTTTCGTTCTTTAAAAGCAATTAAAATCATCTGAATCAGTTTTTCAAAATCAACTTGATCTAAAAGATACGAGATCAGACTGCCTCCAAGCCATTCTAATATTCTCGATTTTGTAGAATCGCTTCCAATTCGTTTGTTTTGTGAACTTTGTTTTTTGCCTGCCATAAAACACCCTCCATTGTCATATGAGAAAAATATCAATACAAAAATATCAATTTTCACAAATCAGCTCTCGTTTCTCAAATTTTCGACGTCTGTTTGAAAACTGTCTAATACAGTGTAAGCCTCGTCTAAATCGTCGCTCCAGAATGCACTAGAAATATCCAGCCAAAAGTCGTATATAGCCATGTCGCTGTCCAGCCAGAAATCGTACACATCTGTATCACAGTCCAACCATCTGTCATATTCGTCTGTATTTACAGACAGCCAATCTGTATAGTCTACAGAATCCGGCGCATCACTTAACACACTGTTGTAAAATGCATCATAAATATCATCTAGAAGACCGTCGTAAATTCCGTCATATATGTCATCCAATGCACCATCGTAAATATCATCATAGAATGTATCCCAACTATCGTTCATATCATCTATCGACGCACCGGAAGACAATATAATTTCAGCATAGGTAATACTATACTCTTCCATGCGAATGCACAGATCATACGTCTCGTCATGAATATGCGTGTAGAGCGTTTCCACGTCTGCAACATTTGCAACAAAACCGTCGTAGTTACCAATTCTTCCGAGTAATGTATTGTATTCCGCATTGAGACTATTCACTGTCTCTGAAATATCCATCGAAATTGTTTCGCTTAATGCGTTAATTTCTTCGCTGTAATCTACGGAATCGGAAGATGTGTCACTTTCGGTGACAGTTTCTGTTGCCGCCGTCGTTGTTGTGACAACAGACGTTGTCGTTACCTCTTCTGTCGTTTCTTCCGAAATATCATCTTCATCTTCATTTTCGTCTTCGTCAGGCACATAGATTCGACCGCTCATTTTTTCGTCGATAACATCGTATTCTACTCGCAAATCATAACCGGATGCGTTCTCAGCTGTGAAATAGGATTCAGAATCGTAGCTGCTTTCTGATGCATCCACTGTAAATCCCATATTCTTGCATTCGGAAATATAATTCTCGAAGATCTCTTCTGAAGCACCATAACCTTCAAAGGATACCTTATCGTCGCTTTCACTTGTTTATAACAACGGCAAAGCACTCGGTTCCGGAATTATTGCAGCAAGTTCACTGTCCGACCATTCGTATGCAGTAATGCTACCGTAACCACTGTCGGTGCAAACGCCTTCAGAAAAATCATAGTAGAATGCATACGCTTCGTCTTCACCCAAAACAACAATTGTCGCTTCAGTAGGCTCCATCAATTCATACTGCTCCATGCTTGACATATAGGGAGCGAGATTATTAACGGTACAAGGCGCATAGGTCACTGACTCTCCTGGTTCAGCGATTTTGGAATTACGTCCCATCATGTAAATATCCGCAATGTCCTCGTCTGTCCAGTCGTCGTATGTTTCTTTCCATTCATCAAACACACTGCGCTGTGCATCAGTCACATCATCACGCTGGTGAAATTCAATGGTCAGTTCTGCAATGGTGTAGTCTGTGTTGTTGGTATACGACAGTGACAGAGCATTCGTGCCGTAAAAGTTTGCTTCGTCTACGCTCCAGTTGATGTCGGAAATATCAAAATCCTTTGGGAAGTTTGCTTCGATGTTTTCAGAAGCGTCTCCACACGCTGTTGCCGTTGTTGTTAGCAACATTGACAATACTGTCAAAAATATCAATTGTTTTTTCATGCCTGTTCCTCCTGCGGTTTTCATTTTTTACAGTACATTTTAGCATTGTAGAAAGCGAATTTGTTCAATATTTCATACAAATCGCACAAAATATACCTGTAAGCATTATACAACCCTATTGTGAAAAAAATTGTGTGATATTTTTGTGAAATTTTATTTTGTGGTCAAATGCCCACTTTTTTTTCTCTATTTATATATATTATTTTATTTTACTTATCACATTAAATAGAAGAAAAAAGTGGGAAAGTGGGCAGAAGTCCAAAAAAGCACGCAATTTCGGGCTTTTTTGTGCCCACTTTTATTTTTAAAAATGGACATTTGCCCACTTTTTTTGCCCACTTTTCATTTCAAAAGTGGGCAGAGAAATTTACCTTTTTTTTTATCCAAAATATCATAGAATCGAACACTGTTGTTCTTCAAATTCCGCCTTTGTATAATTCATTAGACTCATTTTTCTTCGCCTTCCTTTCTGTAAAGTGCATTCGTCCCCAGGTCAACCCGCATAATTCTCCAATACAAAGTCCTGTGAACAGACAGAGCAAAATCCCTAGATTCATCCTATCTAAATGGTGCAGCAAATACTGCTCCAGTCTTTTTCGCTCATCTATATTTAACACATCAAGTGCTTTCTTTTCCGATTTTGGCATAGTAAAATGCGTGGATTTTATACCATATTCCTGTACAGCATATCATTCTATGCTGCGATACACGGTCATGATATCCCGAACATATTTTGGTGATAGCCCACCTTTCCCATTCAATTTCCCATGATGTTATTTTTGTAAAACAAACTGATCAATATCATGTGTTTGGAGTACGGAAAAACACTTATTTCCAAGAGCGGGAAGGATATGCTTTTGCAGAATATTCTCATAATTGGCAAAGCTGGTATGTTTTACACGAAGCTTCGCAGCCATAAGTCATCCCTCAGCAGCATCTTGAACGGTTAGTTTTAAGGATGAAACTGTTTGATTCTGCCGAATCGTATAAAATTGCGCCATCTTTTCCTTAAGACCGGAAAGTGTACGGTCATACAAGAATTTGTATCGGCGTGAACCATCCTCCTTATATCCAATGGCAATTCTTCCTTCATAACGACCATCTTTTCTTTTGTAGATATTACTTCCTCTTTTTGGCATATTGATTCCTCCTGACTACGGTTTGGACTGCTGAAGCTCTAGATTTCTACATATTTTCATCTAGAATTCATGCAAAAGTGCTTTACATTTTGAAAAAAACGTGGTATAATCATAATAGATTTCCTCGAAATTTGTGTGAAAAGTATTCGATTTTCACTCCATAAAGGGGATAAACCCCACGAAAAAAATCATACTGAGCAAAACAGTATGATTTCATTTTTGCGATATAAATTCTCAAAAAAGCATTGTATTCTCCTTGCAATTCTTCTGAAAGTATGGTATACTAAAACTAGAGTAAATCCCGTGGAAAGCGAGGTAAAGAAGCAATGGAGAATTACAAACCCATCCCAATTGGGGTAGAAGATTTCAAGCGTCTAATTGATGATGGCTATTACTTTGTAGATAAGACGCTTATGATAAAAGAGGTTTTGGACAAAAAGGGTGCTGTCAATCTGTTTACACGTCCAAGACGTTTTGGCAAGACTTTGAATATCAGTATGCTGCAGCGTTTCTTTGAAAAGACGGATGAGGATAACGCATACTTGTTCAATGGTTTGAACATCTCTCAAGCTGGCGAGAAATATATGCAGCATCAGGGTCAGTATCCGGTAATTTCGTTGTCATTGAAGAGTATGAAACAGCCTGACTATAGCAAGTTATTTGGTACATTTAAAGATATCATGAAACGAGAATTCTGGCGGCATAGAAATATATTGTCTTCGGATGATATCATACCGGAAGATCGAGAGATTTTCACAAAAATTACACACGGGACAGCAGAAGATGATACCTATATTACCGCAATTCGCACCTTATCAGATTGTTTATACACCGCATATCAGAAGAAAGTCATTATTCTTATTGATGAATACGATGTACCACTCGAATCGTCCCATTTTCGTGGATTCTATGACGAGATGGTAGATTTAATTCGATCGGTCTTCGAAAGTGCATTAAAGACAAATCCATATTTAGAATTTGGTGTACTGACAGGTTGTTTGCGAGTCTCAAAAGAGAGCATTTTCACAGGGCTGAATAACCTAAACGTGTATACCGTTATAAATAATGATTTTTCTCATTGTTTTGGATTTACGCAGCAAGAAGTGGAGAAAATTGCAGATGATTTTGGCATACAAGCTAAATTACCGGAAATGAAGGAATGGTACGATGGATATCGTTTTGGAAAAACAGAGATTTATAATCCGTGGAGTATACTGAAATATGTGCAATCTGCTGTCAGTGATGAGGAGTGTCCATCGCAGTCCTACTGGAGCAACACCAGCTCTAACGACATTATCCATGAACTTGTCATAAATGGCAACGAAGAAACACACAGTCAAATCGAAGCACTCATGAATGGCGAGTCGCTGTCGAAGCCAATTTACGAAGATATCACGTACCGTAATATCAACATCAATACAGATTATATCTGGAGCTTCCTCCTGTTCACGGGTTATCTAAAGCCGATTCGTTTGTTTAAGAAGAATATTCTAACCTATGCTGAACTTGTCATTCCAAATATGGAGGTTCAGACCGTATATCAAACTACGATTATGCAGTGGTTTGATGAGAAAATCCGTACAAACGGCACAGACGATTTATTCAAAGCTGTTATAAGCGGCGATGCTAAAGGCTTTGAAAAAGAAGTGAACAATTGGCTCGTTTCTAGCATTAGTTATCAGGACAATTATGAAAGTTTTTATCACGGATTTTTAGCTGGTCTTTTGCTAGGAAAACGAGGTTATCGAGTAGAATCAAATCGTGAAAACGGCAAGGGCAGGACGGACATTACAATTTACGAGTTTCAGAGAAGAACGGTTGCCATAGTAATTGAAGTGAAAATTGCCAAAGATTTCGGTGATTTAGATGCAGCTTGTGACAGAGCAATGAAGCAGATTGCAGAAAAAAAATATGTAGCAAACCTCAAGCAACAGTATTACAAGAAAGTCTTGAAATACGGCGTGGCGTTTTGCAGTGAAAAGGTTTGTCGGGTGAAGTTGGAAGTAGAGGAATAAGTTCTATTCAAAAATCCCTTTCATCGGAAATTTTGCTCCGATGAAAGGGATTTGTCTGTCTACCCAAGTTTCTCATCAATACTTGCTACGTGTTCTAAAATCTGTTCCAATGTATTTGTTGAAGAATTGTTTTTCGTTGTCGTTGTCGAGAAATCGCTCACGGCATAATCCAAATCCACATTTCCCGAAACTTCGTTCACACTCTGAGTATCGAAAGCACTTAGAATTATAGAACTGCATTTAATTTTGTGCGTTTTCTGCATCCCAAATGTCATTCAACATTTTTTTATGATAGCTGCAAAATTCATATGTTGGTCCAACAGCTTTATTCGTGCAGCCGTCATATTGACAAATACTGCCGGACGAACCGCCGGAGGAGGACGAGCTGTCACAACCCGTACCTATAACCATCGCTGCCAAAAGGCATACCGATAGCAAAATTGTTTTCACTTTCATAATTTTCTCTCCTTTTAATTTTTATGCATGCAATGAATGCAGTACATTTCCAAGTTGATTATTCGGCGAAATCATGCCAGTCACATTGCTTAAAATTTCACTGACATTTACGCCAATTTCTAAAATCGACTTCATGACAGCAGAAGCATTATGTACACTTTTTCCCTTTTTTTCTCGTTTTAGTTCTTTATTGATGTAATCCAGAATTTTTTCTTGATTTTCCTTTTGCTCTAACATGATTGCCAGCTGAAGCAAATATTCTTCTTTTATCTCCAAAATTTTTCGATTGTAGTGTAGATCCACATATCCGCCGTGATCTTCAACAAAATCTTGAATGGCATCAAATAAATTTGGATCCGGAATATTGACACGTATGATTCCATTGTGAAACTCCACTTTATTTTTTTCCTGCAAAAGATATGCCAAGGATTGTTCCCAATGAAAATCTTTTTGGGGATAAATCAGTTCCTTTTTGACCTTCAGGTTTCGAACACGTTGCTGGGTAATCCCAAGCTTTTGGCTCATTTTATAATCGGAACAAGCAGCATATGAGATTACATCGGAATCGCCAATTTTATTTGTTTCTATCATTGCTTCCATGTAAAACCGAAACATCAGAAGTTCCATATCCGACTTTGAAACCGTTCCAAAATTTTTGTCATAGAATAAAGACGCAATCTCATCAAACGCTTTCACCTTGTCGAAATTTTGAAAATATTCTGCATAGGCTTTCTCAGTTTGTTCGTGTTTCATGCGTAGGAATCCTTTCTGGTTATTCTGACAACGCCTTGTTCAAATGTTTGACATTAATATCATTGCCATCGGGAACATAAAAATCTCCATCACTATAATCATTAAAAACAGTTATTATCTCTGAATAAAATTCCGAATATGAAACATCACCTAATTCAAAAGTGCCAGATTCAAAAGCATGAGCAATAGCAAGTGCTAAGGTATGATAGTCATATACCGTCGAAACACCATCGATATTAAGTAAAACATACACCATGTCTTGTTCATCATCAAAAATTTCTATCATACAATACCATACTTCATAAGATCCAAAGAACTCTTCTCCAAATCAAAAAAAAGGTTGCTCATAACCGCCCGGAAGTTCATAGAAAATATCACTGCAAGCTATTACCTCGATATCTCCTACCAATTCATGTTTAAGTACATTATTATGAGATTTCGAACTCGTAGCTATAAATGAACAATCCTGCAACGCCTCTACAATCATCGCTTCTTCCTCCGACATTGTTGAGCTGCATCCTGTTAAACACCCGCTCATCCCTGCCAGCATACCGACGGCAGTCAGCACCGCCAAAGCCTTATTTTTCTTCATTTTCATTACTTTTCCTTACATCCGTTATATATTCATGTTGAAAACCACATTTTGCACAAGCAAAGTATGCTTTCTCTTTGCCCAATGCACCGCCTAACAAACCAACCGGTCCAAGCAAGACTCCGCCGACTGCTGCCTTGCCTATGCTAAAACCACTCT
>Ga0192268_1003_pt1 | contig 68598 bp, 74 predicted proteins | sample Koala_Koa23_N3_FD_131268 | JGI IMG/M metagenome (GOLD analysis project Ga0192268, IMG submission 131268) | Enriched cells from koala feces incubated with labeled cellulose particles, San Francisco Zoo, California, United States - Koala_Koa2-3_N3 ...
AGGAGTCTTCAGTGTAGTTCATTGGTTGCACATTTTAAAGAGAGAGTGTGCCAGTGAACATTCTGCCCGTTGTGTCCACCAAAGGTGGCGAAGGAAAATCAACCCAGTCTGCTAATCTTGCCGGTTTTCTGGCGGATGCCGGCCTCCGTACCCTGCTGATAGACGGAGACCATGCCCAGCCCACGGCAAGCAATATCTTTCCGCTGACGTATGAAGCGCCGGCCGGTCTTTTTGAATTACTGATGCGCACGGCTGACCTCAGTCATCCCGACAACATCATCTCCCGCACGGCTATCGACGGCCTTGACCTGATAGTCTCCAATGACCCCCATGAACAACTGAAAACGGCCATGCTTCATGCGCCGGATGGTCGCCTCCGTCTGCGTAATGTGCTCCAGCATCCACTTTTCCAGAGTTATGACGTCATTGTGGTGGATTCACAGGGCGCGCGTTCCGTCATGCTGGAAATGATTGTGCTGTCTGCCACGGAGTCTGTGGTGGGGATGGTGAATCCGGTTCTGCCGGATGTGCGTGAGTTCATTCGTGGCACAGTCAATGTCATGGAAAACCTGTTGCCCTACCGTGAACTGGGTATCCCCCTGCCGAAAGTCCGCACTCTGGTTAACTGTATGGATTACACGGCGCTGGCCAGACAAACACTGGCGGAGCTGACTGATATTATTAACTCCGGTCGTTACAGCAAAGTGCTTCCTGAAGGCGCGGTCACCCTGCTTTCAACACAGATTTATGACCTGAATATTTACAAACAGGGACACGCAGCCGGCCAGCCGGTACACCGTCTTGAAAAAGCATCTGCTCGTCGCAGTGATTCTGCGCTGGTCACCATGCACAGCCTGGCCTGTGAGCTGTTGCCGGAGTGGAGTGAGTTTTTTGATGAATTGCTGGAACACGGAGGCATACGTCAATGGTAAAGCCGTCGTTTAAATCCCTGGCAAGGCGTGGACGGATAGTGTGCGTCGGATGTGGTTATTCCGGTGTGCGATTTGGTGATGCTGCAGGTCAGGACACCCGGCAGTGGGTGAAGGTGAATCATGATAGCGGGCTGGGGCTGTGCTCCTGTTGTGACGCCTTTCTTTTGCAGGAACGCCAGCGTCGTCAGCGGCATGACCCGCTTTTTTCATGTGGTTTTACCGGCAAAAAGCGAAAAACGAAGGAGGTGGTATGAGTGTTTCTGTAACACGCACCTTTGTTCGCAGCGAAGTCATCAGTGCCGGACGGCAGTTGTTGATGATTTGTGTTCATAAGGTTTTTCTCCTCGTAAACATGTTGATTATGAGCGCAAAGATGTTGTCCGTACCTTCTGACCGGGGTCGGCAAACTTACCGGTCTGAAAACGTACAGACAGTTACCGGGATTTTATTCCCGACAACTGTACGTCCGGCACCCTTTTTCCTTTTTTCACATAGCCAGGTTTCCGGCAGTCAGAGGGGGAGGGTACGCCATGGCTGAAATGTCAGTTCTCTGTGCATACGAAGCAGAGCAGGCCGTTCTGGGCGGTCTGATGCTGGAGAATGAACGCTGGGATGAAGTGGTGCTGATGCTGAGTCCTGACGATTTTTATGTGGCTCCGCACCGGGCCATCTTCCGTGCCATGTCTGAACTGGCGGTGAATGGTCAGCCTCTGGATCTTATTACACTGTCAGAGCATCTGGAACATCAGGGCAGGCTGGATGTACTGGGCGGTTTTGCTTATCTGGCTGAGCTCAGCAAGAACACACCTTCTGCGGCCAACATCATGGCCTATGCAGGCATTGTGGTGGAGAAAAGCGTTCTGCGTCAGTTACAGGCCACCGGAAACACCCTGATTGCTGATGTGGCGGCTCCGAATGCCACATCACGGGACGTGCTGGATGCTGCAGAGCGGCGTCTGTTTGCTCTTGCGCAGAACAGGACATTCCGGGAGTGCACGGAAGCCTCTTTTTCATCCGCGCTCGATACCGTTCTGCAGCAACTGGAAAGTGTGCTTGGTTCCGGCGGTGTGACCGGTACCCCCACGGGATTTGACTGTCTGGATGAGATGACCTGTGGCCTGCAGCCAGGTGACCTGGTCCTGCTGGCTGCCCGTCCGTCAATGGGGAAAACCTCTCTGGCGCTGTCCATGTGTCTCAGTGCCGCCCGGCGACGGACAGAAGAGAGCGTTCTGGTATTCAGCATTGAGATGCCGAAGGAGCAACTGATTCTGCGCATGCTTTCCATGCTGGGACGTGTGGAACTGAATCATCTGCGCAGTGGCAACATGGATGATGAGGACTGGGCGAGGGTGTCATCTGCGGTCGGCATGGCGCTGGGTGACGGAGGCATGGATGCGCTGGGTGAACGCCTGATAATTGATGACTGCAGCCAGCAGACACCGTCATCGCTGCGTGCCAGTGCCCGCCGTTATACCCGCCTGTACGGTAAACCCGCTCTGATTATGGTGGATTATCTGCAACTGATTCGGGCGCCGGAGCTGGAGAACCGCACACAGGAAATTGCGGAAATTTCCCGTTCCCTGAAAGCGCTGGGGAAGGAGCTGGGGTGTCCGGTGCTGGCCCTCTCCCAGCTTAACCGTCAGGTGGAACAGCGTGCAGATAAACGCCCCAATAACGGTGACCTGCGTGATTCCGGGGCACTGGAGCAGGATGCTGACCTGATTATGTTTATTTACCGCGACGAGGTCTATAACCCCGATTCACTGGCAAAGGGGGAGGCTGAAATTATCGTCAGCAAGCAGCGTCAGGGACCCACAGGCACGGTGCGGGTCAGGTTCGACGGTCGTTACACACTGTTTACGCCCTCTGAAAATGACGGGCAGGGAGGATATGCGTGATGGCACACAAGCCACTGAATCTCGGGGCTGCCATTATGCAGCCCGGTCGTCAGGCCAGTGCTGCCGGTAATGTGGTGGCGCTGGGGGAAACCCCCATGATTCTGACGCTGGACCAGTTACGTCCGAATCCGGATAACCCGCGCACCACGCGCAATCCGCGTTATGACGACATCAAAAACTCCATTCACGCCCGCGGGCTGGATACGGTGCCCAAAGTCACCCGTATGCCGGACAGTGAGCCGGATGTGTATATCTTCAGTGACGGGGGAAACACCCGTTACCAGATACTGACGGAACTCTGGAAAGAAACGGGGGACCCGCGTTTTTACCGTATTCATGTGCTGTTCAAACCCTGGCCGGGACGGCTTCAGTGTGTGATTGGTCATCTGGCGGAAAATGAAGTTCGCGGTGAACTGACCTTTATTGAGAAGGCGCAGGGCATTCATAAGGCGCGCCTGATTTATGAGGAGTCTCTGCAGCGTCAGGTAACGATACGGGAACTGGCGACCTTGCTGACTGATGAGGGGTTGCCTGTCAGCCATACCTCCATCAGCCGGATGGAGCATGCCCTGAAATATCTGTACCCCTGGATCCCCGATCTGATGGAGTCGGGGCTGGGAAGCCCGCAGGTCAGAAATCTGCTTGCGTTACGTCAGGATGCCGAGCGTGTCTGGGGGCAGTTTGCGCTGGCGTCCGGCACGGACGCGGAATTTGACCGTGTGTTCGGGGAAAGCTGCCGGAAGTTTAATTCGCCGGAGCTGTGGTCACTGGAGATGTTCCGCGATGAGCTGATTGGAGATTTATTGCAGGCGCTGCCACATCCCTCCCTGGACTATGACCGGTGGCTGCTGGAGCTGGATCCAAAAGAGCGGAACCGTCGTCACCATTTTGGTGAGCCGGAACCGGTGGTGGTGCCGTCTTCAGTCCGTGACAGTGGCACAGGGCAGTCAGGTGCACCGGTATCCCGTACCCGGTCTGAGGCACCGGAGTGTCTGCCGGATACGGGCGCAGAGCCGAAACCGAAAAACTCTGCTTCTGGTGCTGAGCCCGAACAGCATGGTATCGCCCGACCGGAGAACGCTGTTTCTGACACAGACCACACTGAAAAATGCGGGTTTCCTTCCCCGGAGGAGACTGCAGACAGAGCGCCTTCTTCTGCTAGGAAAGTCCGGCGTTCAGAGATACAGCCGGATATGTACGGTGGTGAGCCGGTCTTCAGCGGTGACGCTGTGGACGCGGGGATTGCCGGGTCCGCTGGGCCATTCGTCATGACCGGCGATACAGCGCCGTCCGGAACACCTGATGCACTTCCCGCATCGGTGACGCATTTTGCGGAAGGACGGGATGATATTGAGCATCTGCAGAATGAGGCCTTCCGGCTGGCATGGGAACTGGCTGAGTCTGCCGGCTGTGCTGAAGAAATTGCCATGGACAGGGAAAGTGACCTCTCGGCTGGTTTCGGGACTGCAGAGGAGAAGTGTTCGCCGGTGACGGCATTTCTGGTGGGGCTGACCGGTGATGCACCGCTGACAGTGTCTCCCGTCAGTCTGACAGACCTGCTGACAGGTGGCAGTGCGCCGGAGGCATGGCCACTGCTGGATGATGAACATGCCGTGAAGCTGCTGCGTCTTCTGAGTGTGCTGCGCCGTCTGCGCGCCCTGCAGCGCAGTGTGTTACCCGAAGATGATGAGGAGGATGAAAGTGATGAGTGATATGCCGCATCAGGAGCGTCTGGTCAGACGGGTCAGGAAACTGCTGGAGCTGAGCCGCAATAACAGCAATGCCCATGAGGCCGGGCTGGCGCTTGCAAGGGCGCAACAGCTGATGGCGAAACACGGTATCACGGAGCAGGGTGCAGGACTTTCTTCGGTGCAGACGTCTTCATCACAGGGGGCACCTTCTGAGGCTGAAAAAGTTCCGGCGTGGATGTTTCGTCTGGTCATGGTGGTGTCACAGACATTTGGCTGCAGTGCGTATTACGACTGGCGGTTGATGCCCGGTGGCAGGTATCGCCGGTGTGTGACGTTTTACGGTTTCAGTGAACGTCCTCAGGTGGCGGCTTATGCGTTTGATGTTCTGTGCCGTCAGTTGAGGGACGCAACGGATGCGTATCTCCGTACACAGAGCCGGCGGCTGAAACTGAGCACCCGCCGCGCCCGGGCTGCTCAGTTCCGTGATGGCTGGGTTCAGGGCGTTCGTCAGGTGGTGAGGCCATTCAGTGTGACAGAAGATGAAAGCCGGCTGATGCGTCTCTGGCTGATGCAGCAGGAGATGGAGACGGTGGACCCCCGGGAGGTGAAGGCCTGTCGCGGCGGTGACCTGGCCCGCTGGCAGGGGTATGAGGCCGGGAAAAATGCCTCACTGCATCATGGTGTGGGGGGAACTGCCCGCCAGATGGTGCCGGGGCTGATGATACGGGAGACGTCATGAATAACAGCTTATCTCAGGCAACCAACGGTCTGCTGATGCAACTGGTGATGGACCTCAAGAGCGGCTATCTGCGCCGTTGTGAATCTCTGGGACTGGCCCGGGAGGAAATGCAGATGCTGCAGGGGCTGACCATTGAGGAAATCCATTACCTGTCGAACTCGGAAGTGTCGGTTATCCGGCTGGACATTAATCATGAAAACCTGCTGCGAATGCTGCAGCAGGCCCGGACGGAGCAGAAACGTCTGCAGCGCATTGACCGTGCACTGGCGCTGGGTGGCTCCATTGAGCTGATGGCGTTTTATTTTGGACTTTCCAGTGTGGATGTTGCGGCGCGCCGGCGCATTGCCGGTATTGATGTTCGTCCGGGACGTGGTGTCACGCTGAGCGATGAGGAAAGTGCAGAGCTGTGGCGTTTATGGCAGAAGGCGGGCATCACGGATGTGGAGAGTGCGGATGGACTGGATGTCATGATGCTGGCTGCGGAGCAGATGAATATCCCGCTGACGGCCATCTGGCACGCAGTAAGGGGATGGTGCGCTGACCGGCAGACGGAGCCGGTAAGGAATGCGTCATGAAAATGACAGAACTGGCACCGGGCATTCTGGCCAGCCCGTGCGTTCCGCCGGCCTGCTGTCGTAAGGCGGTTCAGATGGTCAGTCTGTTCCGGCAGGGTGTGCGTAATTACCGGCAACTGAATGACCGGGGAACCCGTTATTACAAGATAAACGTCGGACGCGCCTGGCGTCTGCTGAGCCGTAACCGGGGAGAGACCTGGGAACTGCTCAGCCATGAGCGTTACAACACTGCCAGACGTAAATGAAACGTGCAGACCGGACCGGAGTATCGGGGCCGGCCCTGTTGACGACAAGGTATTGCACAGGAAATTGACTCCCATGAATGAGCTTAGCTGGAAGGCGTTAAGTAAGGCGGTAAAACGATATCAGGATGTGCTGTCGTGGAGTCGTTCAGACAGGCACAGTCCGGGCGCTGAGCAGGAATTAGCTGCTGCCAGAAATATCAGGAAGGCCATTGGTGATCAGGAAATTGGCGTGATTGTGGAACTGGTGACGGAACTGGAAGATGCAGAATGGAGAATTACAGTATACGGCTTCCTCTTATTATGTACGTGGGCATTAATCGCCCTGTACATCCTGTATTTCCGGTGAACAGGAGGCAACCAATAAACAGTATTCATTATCAGGCACTGCGTAAGGTTGCTCAAGATTATCAGTCGACGCTGGCGTGGTATGAGGCTATCCCGGATAGCCCAAACGCTGAGGTTGATTGTGACAGAGCTTTGGCTGCGTTTAAGTGTCAAATCCGTCACAGGGAAGTGGATATTATCGCCGAACTGCTGGATGAACTGGAAGCAGCAAAAAAGCGCATAACAGAGCTGGAGACACGGGAGGTGGTTTTGCCAGCAAAGAAATTTTGCCCGGCGGAGCATGCAGGCCGCCTGCTATGGACAGAAACCGAAGTATGGAACAGGGCAATTTCTGCCTGCGCTGTTGCAATCCGCGCCGCTGGCATTCGTATTAAAGGAGAAAATGACATAGGGATTAAGGATTAATCGAAAATGTTTAGCCAGCCCCCTGCATTCGGCAGGGGGCTGTAATAAGCATTTTTGTACCGGATAAAAAGCGGCGATATTGCCGCTACTGAATGAGGTGATTATGGCGTTACCAGCGGAAAGCCTGATTGCGTATACCCTGGAAAAAATGAAGCACCGTATGGCCACCGGAGCCCGGAAGGAGGAGGGGCGAATACGCAGCGGACTGTTGTTTACCGGCAATGTGCACGATGCCATTCCGCGTCGTCTGTTGCTGGATACGCGTCTTTCACCGCTGGACAAGATGGCATGGATGATGATCCGGCTGTATGCACAGAATAATGAGGGGGCCATTTTTCCCACTTATGATGAACTGCAACTGCAGCTGGCATCCCCGGGAAAGGGAAAAGCTTCCAGAGAAACTGTCAGCCGGGTATTGCTGATGTTGCGGATCACGGGCTGGCTGAGCCTGTGTAAACGGATACGTGATGATAAAGGCCGGGTCCGGGGAAACATTTACGCCCAGCATGACGAGCCTCTGACGTTCTGCGATGCAGAGGCGATGGATCCGCGTTATCTGGATATAGTGGCAGAAGCCTGTATGAGCCGGAACCGGACCATCAGTCAGACGGCACGGGATATTCTGGGTGAAATAAAAAATGATCCGGGAATGCGCCACTACCACAGCCATATCAGTCAGCTGGAAGCCCGGATAGGAAGTGCCCAGACACCGGGGCAGATGGCTGCCCGTCAGCGGGTGACGGAGGACAGAATGCAGCCGGGTTCGGAAACCGAACTGGTGGTGAAAACACTGAGTTCGGCACCGGAAAAGCTGAGTTCGGAAACCGAACCGGGTAAAAAAATGGGGCAAAAAAGACAGAGTTCGGATTCCGAACCATCAGTAAAATCAGCAGGTTATCACAGAGTTCGGGAACCGAACCATTACGTACGTAATATCACACACAGTGTGATTAAAAACACGTACGTACTGCCGGCGTCGCTGACGGGGCAAATCAGGGAGGAGGATGCCATCATGCTGACCAGTCAGTTGCAGGCGTTGCCGGAAGCGCTGGCACAGGGGGTGCTGGAAAGCCTGTCAGGGGGGCTGGGCAGTCAGTCACTGCAGAACCCGGTGGGCTGGCTGCTTGCGGTGCTGAAGCGTGCCCGGGAGGGAAATTTTTATCCGCCGAAACAGAAACAGTGCGTCGCTGCATCAGCCACCACACGGGCGGAAGCTGGAGGACGCGGCACTTCGCAACCCGTTGTCACCCGGAAACGAACTGAACCCATTTCAGCAGAACGTCTGAGTGGCATTGTGGCAGGGCTGCGGGCCTCCCTGCGTAACCGTTCTGCGATAAGAGTCCGGTGAAGCGGAAGGTGTCACTGGCACCAAAGTACAAAAAATAGCCGATGGTGGCAGTGCCACTAAAGTACAAAAATTAGCCGATGGTGGCAGTGCCACCAAAGTACAAAAAATAGCCGATGGTGGCAGTGCCACTAAAGTATAAAAAATAGCCAGTGGTGGCAGTGCCACCAAAGTACAAAAATTAGCCGATGGTGGCAGTGCCACCAAAGTACAAAAATTAGCCGATGGTGGCAGTGCCACCAAAGTACAAAAAATAGCCGGTGGTGGCAGTTTCACCAAAGTATAAAAAATAGTCAGTGCTGGCAGTGCCAACAGAGAGCGAAAATTATGCTGCGTCAGCAGCATGGAAGGCGGCGGCACTGAATATCCTGAAACATCTGACGGTAAACCGCCGAAGCCCGGCGTCAGCCGGAAACACCCTGACAGGATGCAGTGTTCCCCTCCAGCCCTGCCAGACCCTGTTTGTTTCTGGGGAAAGCCAAGATTGCATAAAGGGACTGGAGGAGAGGAGGGAAACTGAATACTTGTCGCCGTTTTTTTCGTCAGTATACTTTCCGCGCTGAAATTTTGACTAAGGAAGGATTTTTTATGACCAAAATTAAAATTCTGGCGCTCAGTATGCTGGCCGCCTTATCAGTAAACACGGCTTATGCTGAAAGTACTCTGACACTGGGGGCCGGTGTCGGCGTGATTGATCAGCCTTATAAAGGTTACGACTCTGAAGCGTATCTTATCCCGGCAGTGTCTTATGACGGCGACAGCTTCTGGTTCCGTGGTCTGGGCGGTGGATATTACCTCTGGAACGATGCTGCAGATACCCTGTCGGTGATGGCCTACTGGTCGCCGATGTATTTCAAACCGGATGACAGCAACGATCATCAGTTACGCCGCCTTGATAAACGTAAAAGCACGATGATGGCCGGAGTGTCCTGGTCCCATCACACGCCGTATGGTTTTCTGCGAACGAGTCTGGCGGCGGATGTTCTGGATAACAGCAATGGCGTTGTTGGTGATGTGGCGTGGTTATACCGCTATGTGAATGGTGGATTCACCCTGACACCGGGTATTGGTGTGGAGTGGAGCAGCCAGAAACAGAACGATTATTACTATGGCGTATCGCGTCGAGAGTCTGCTCGTAGTGGCCTGAAACGATATAAAGCCGATGATGACTGGGCGCCTTACCTTGAAGTCAGCGCAAATTACACCTTTGCCAGCAACTGGGGAATCTACGGAACTGCACGTTACAGCCGCTTATCTGATGAGGTCAAAAACTCTCCCATGGTGGACAGGTCATGGGATGGGCTGTTTTCCACCGGGATCACTTATCGTTTCTGATACTGGGATGACCTGATGTTCACCGGTGCCGGATCACGGGCACCGGTGTACTGAGCTTCCCCGCTTTCCCCATTTTTCTGTGCCCTGAATCTGGTTTTCTGTTGTTCCTTCTGCGCTTCGTCCTGACGATCACTCTTTAATCCCTGATCGTTATAAGGAACTGATATGAGCGAAAATAAACAGGACCAGAAAGAAGTGCGGGTCGGCGCATTGCAGTCCTCGCTGTCCATTCTGTTACATACCCATTATGCCATCCGCCTGTGGGAAGGGCGCAAAGCGGAGAAGGTTTCCGGTGATGGTAAACCCCGTCCGGGTATCATCAGCATGCCTCAGGTCATTGCCCGGGCCGGGCAGGCAACCCGGGATGCGGAGCGTGATAATCCCTGGGCGGATATGCTGCTGGTCAGGCTGGAAGAGGCATTATCGCAGGCATCGGAACAGATCCGTCAGCAGGTCGCCGGACTGGAGGCGGTGCTGAACAGTATTCCCGGCAATATCGTGATCTCTGATATTGCATCATCTTCGCCCGTGAACATTGGTGTTTTCAGCAGCTCTCCTCTGGGGTATCGCTGCGTCTGGTTGCTTGTGGGATATGACGAACTGGTCATGAAAGCGTTTCATGCCTTTCACTACGGGCTGATTTCGCGGGCGCAGCGGGACAACATACTGGATACCGGGGGGCACGCTGTCCGTAAGGTATATGGCGTGGCGCAGTCCTACAAAACGGTTCATGCCACCCGGCAGGATATTTTATCCGGCACGGAGAAGGGCAGGGTGGCTGTCAGCCGTTTTGGAAAACCTGATCTGGATATCATGAGCGGTAAAAAACGCTCTGTTTTTTCTCCGCCCCTGAAATAATACAGCGGAGGTGCCATGCAACTCTATTTGTGTGAAAAACCGTCACAGGCGCGGGATATTGCCCGGGTGCTGGGGCTCAGCGGGCGGGGAGAGGGCTGTATTGAAGGCGATGCTGTTACGGTCACCTGGGCCGTGGGGCATCTGCTGGAGCTGGCTGCCCCGGAAGCTTACGGGGAGCAGTTCGGGGTTCCCTGGCGTATGGAGTCGCTTCCCGTTCTGCCTGAAAAGTGGCAGATGACGGTTAAACCGCAGACGAAATCCCAGTTTACGGTGATCAGCCGCCTGCTGAAGCGTGCGTCTGAAGTGGTGATTGCCACGGATGCGGACAGGGAAGGAGAAGTCATCGCCCGGGAACTGCTGACGTACTGCCGGTACCGGGGGCCAGTCCGTCGGCTGTGGCTGTCTGCCCTGGATGAGGCCAGCGTCCGGGAGGCGCTGGCAAATATTCTGCCCGGTGAGCAGACGGCCCGTCTGTATGATGCCGGCCTGGCCCGTGGTCAGGCTGACTGGCTAATCGGGATGAACCTGACGCGTCTGTATACCCTTAAAGCCCGGGCGTCGGGGAGCCCGGATGTGTTGTCCGTCGGAAGGGTACAGACGCCGACGCTTGCCATGGTGGTCAGACGTGATCAGGAGATTGCCGGTTTTGTGCCACGCCCCTGGTGGCAGGTGTTTGTCGGGCTGGAGAAAGACGGGATCTGGTTCCGGGCCGTCTGGGTGGCGGCAGAGCAGTACTGCGATGAAGAGAAACGGTGCGTGAACGTTCAGGCGGCCCGGGCTGTTCTTCAGTTGTGTCAGCAGACACCGTCAGCGGTGGTGCATGAGGTGACCCGGAAGCGTGAAAAAACGCCGGCTCCGCTCTGTTTCTCGCTGGGTACACTGCAGGAAGCCTGCTCCCGGAAATTTGGTATGGGGGCGCAGACTGTGCTGAATATCGCGCAGTCCCTGTATGAGACGCACAAAGCCACGACGTATCCCCGGACGGATTGTGGCTATCTGCCTGAATCCATGCAACAGGAAAGCCGGGAGGTACTGGCGGCGATGGCGCGTTCAGACCCGGCCCTGACGCCGGTTCTGGCACAGCTCGATCCCGGTTTTGTTTCACGTATCTGGAATGACAAAAAAATCACGGCACACCATGCCATCATTCCGACCCGGCAGGTCTTTGATATCAGGGCACTGAGTGAGGATGAACTGAAGGTGTATCAGCTCATCCGTCAGCATTATCTGGCCCAGTTCCTGCCTCTGCAGGAATCTGATATTACCGATGCAACACTGACACTCGGCGGGCAACTGTTCAGAGCCCGCGGGAAAGTGAATGTGGTGACGGGCTGGCGAGGTCTGTTTTCCGGGGAGGCTGCAGACGCTGCTGAAGGCGAAGATGAACAGACGACGGAAATGGCGTTGCCGGTGCTTGAACGGGGTGAACACTGCCGGATTAGCGGCTCAGAACTGAAGGACCGGATGACGTCACCTCCGGCCCCTTTTACGGAAGGAACCCTGATTGCCGCCATGAAAAACGCCGCCAGTCAGGTCAGCGACCCGAAGCTGAAAAAAGTGCTGCGGGAGAATGCCGGTCTGGGGACGGAGGCCACGCGTGCCGGTGTGCTGGAGGTGTTATTTGCCCGGCAGTATCTGGAGAAGAGCGGGAAGCATATCCGGTCAACGCAACGGGGCAGGGAGCTGACGGCCGCCCTGCCGGAAGCCCTGACCAGCCCGGGAATGACGGCACTGTGGGAACAGGCTCTGGATGATATTGCACAGGGCAGAATGTCGCTGGATACCTTTATGGACAGGCAGCAGCAGTGGGTGCGTCATCTGGTCTCATCCGGACGGGAACAGCCCTTCAGTATGACGATGCCGGTGACGCCGCCGTGCCCGATTTGTCAGGGGCCGACCCGGCAGCGAAAGGGAAAGCACGGGCTGTTCCGGAGCTGTCAGCGGTATCCTGAGTGTAAGGGCGTGGTGAACACGCAGAAAAAGGCCGGGCGGCGAAAAAAAACGGGAAAAACTAAAACGGAGTAATCTTAATTTCTCCCTGTTCAGGATCGGGTAGTGTGGTTAAGCTTTGATGCAATACCCTGCTGACCACAGTGGAGCGGGCAGCTCCAGGGTCCGGTAACCCGTAATGCACACTCGCGGGGTTACAAGGCGCATCCCCTCCGTGAAAACCGCGCCGGGATTTATCCCCGGAGATGATGAGAGTTAACCCCGGGGGCTGGTATCCCCCTCAGGCACCGGAAATCCCGGTGCCTTTTTTATTTGTTTTAGCGTTGACATTTGTCTGTGGTGATTAAAAGATGACCGGGCTTGACTGTCGTTTTTACGACCACCAATGTTCCGGCAGCCTGTGAGGAACGCCTTCGGGTGGCTGCATTCAACACCCCCTGAGCCTGAAAGGGTGGTGCATTCCACGTGAATGGGGTAAATCTGCGCGCTCTTGAGAGCAGAATGTCGTCACAAAAAGCGCATTATGACGCGACGATGAGGGCTTTTTTATCTGTTCAGACAGCCGGAATTCAGCTGATCCGGCATCCCCGACGGGAACATTCACTCCCGTCAGGGACGGTGATGTTCTCCGTCATCACATTTTTTAACTCCATGGAGAAATCATCATGTCTGTAAATACTGCCAAAACTGAATACTTTAATCTGACCCTCAAAGGTCTGGGGTATCTCAGTAATGTACGTCAGGTGAATCACCAGAACGGCTCGTTTCTCAGCTGTGTGGTGAATGCGCTGAGCGGACCCACGGACAGCCCGTCCTACGTCCGTTTTGATGTCACGGTTGCCGGTAAAGAGGCGACAGCCCTGATTGCCCGCTGCCAGAAGGCGGTGGATGAAGATCGCAAGGTGCTGCTTGGCTTCACGCTGAGCAACCTGTCCACTGACATTTTCACCCTGAACAAGGGAGAGCATGCCGGTGAGCAACGCGTCAGCCTGAAGGCCCGTCTGATCAAGGTGGACTGGATCAAGATTGGCCAGGAGATGGTTTACAAGGCTGAAAAATCAGACTCCCTGCCGCCGCAAAACGGCACCATGCAACAGCAATACGCAGAAAATTCTTTCTGATCGTACTTTTCTCAACCGTCCTGATGAAAACAGACTGCCTCATCAGGGCGGTCTGTTTTCTTATTGTCTTTATCTTTAAGGAAACTTCCCATGCAACAGCCAAATGGCATTCTGGCCGCACAGGCCGGTTATACGTTACCCCTTCAGGTTCTCAGCAGCGTACGTGGTTATTATATTGGTACTCAGTGTGATGAGGGACCGGTGTCCCGCGAATCCGTGGAGTATTACAGAGACCATGAGCAGGCGACACAGGCGCTGGAAAACGGCACCTGGACGCAGCGGACGTGTGCGTGAGGATGAGGAGGGCATATGGCGTCACGCGGTATTAATAAGGTGATACTGATAGGGCATCTTGGTCAGGACCCGGAACTCCGTTACTTCCCCAATGGCGGCGGAGCTGTGGCGAACCTGACCCTGGCCACCAGTGAATCCTGGCGTGATAAACAGAGCGGTGAAATGAAGGAGCAGACCGAGTGGCACCGCGTGGTGATTTTCGGAAAACTGGCGGAGATTGCCGGTGAATACCTGCGTAAGGGTTCACAGGTGTACATCGAGGGCCAGTTAAGGACCCGGAAATGGTTCGATCAGCAGAATGGTGTTGATCGCTATTCGACGGAGGTGGTGGTGAGTGTCAATGGCACCCTGCAGATGCTGGGCTCTCCGCGCCAGCAGGGCAGCGGTGCCGCACCCGCACACAGCGGTCAGGGAACTGCCGGTGCGCCGGCGGGTAACTCACCGTCACCGGCTTCCGGGAACGGCGGGGGAATGCCGATGGATTTTGACGACGACATTCCTTTCAGTGGACCGGGATATGGCGCTGAACGGCGGATTATCCATGCCATGTAATGTTAACCCCGGGGGCATCACCGCCCCCATTTTTATCAAGGAGGTATCGTGAGTGAAAAAAATCATACCACCCCCACGCCACACGATGCGGCGTTCAGGGCGATGATGGAAACCCCTTCGGTTGCAAGGGATTTTCTGGAAGCTGCGTTGCCGCCGTCACAGTTACAGCGGTGTGACATGAACACCCTGAAGCTGGAGCCGGCCACGTTTGTGGATCCGGATCTGCGTCAGTTTGCCAGTGATGTTCTGTGGAGTATGAAAACCACCGATGGCCGTGATGGCTACATCTATGCGCTGACGGAACATCAGAGCTCTGCGGATCGTTTTATGGCCCTGCGCATGATGCATTATGTGCTGGCAATAATGTATCGCCACCTGAAAAAGCATAATCGGGCTCCCATTGTGATCCCGGTGCTTTTTTATCACGGTGAACCCAGTCCGTATCCGTACAGTCTGAACTGGCTGGACTGTCTGGACGATCCGGCGCTTGGTCGTGAGCTTTACGGCGAAGGAAAGCCGCCCCGCGTTATTGATGTTGGTCTTCTTGATGATGAGGGTATCCGCTGCTATCAGCAGATGGCGGCCCTGATGCTTCTGATGAAGGTCCGTCAGCGGAAGGGCGATCTGATGACGCAGATTGACTTTCTGTCGCAGCTGCTTCAGATACAGGGATCACACGAACAGGTGGTTGTTCTGTTAAACTATATGGTGAAGGCATGCGATTCGGCTTCACCGGAATTTATACGGGCGATGGCAGAACATCTGCCCCGGTATGAGGATGATATTATGACTATCGCTGAACGACTTCGTCAGGAAGAGAGAGAAAAGGCGCTTGAGAAGATGCTTGAGGCAGCCCGTCGGATGCAGAAGATGGGGATGTCGCCTGAGAGTATTCAGGAGATCCTGCAGCTTTCTGATGAAGAGCTGCAGAAAGCGCTCGGTTAATCCGTTTCCGTGTTATCACGGGGCGGGGTGTGGCTGATATGAGAGGCCATTTTCCGCATTATCAACATCACGCCAGCTTTTACGCTGGCGTTTTTTTTGTTTACTGATAATGAGTTGTTCGTTGAGCCTGCCGGCGCTTCTTTGCACAGTGACCGCTGTTTTATCACTGCAGAGGAGTTATCCGGATGAAGATGCAACCCGGGAGCTTATTTCCCCTGGTTACCCTGGCCCTGCTGGCCGGGTGTAACAGTCCACAAAAACTTCAGCAACGTGCGCCGGCCATGCCGGTACCTTCCGTCAGCGTTTCCCGCAATGTACAGCCGGTGTCACCGGATATTTATGCGCAGCCGGCACCGGAAGTGGTGCGTTACGACCGTTACCTGCTGGTCAGCACGGCACCGCAGGCAGCGCAGCGTGACCCGCTTTCCCAGGTGATTGATATCCGTATTCCGGCGTCATTAAAGCCCACTGTGGCTGATGCCATGCGCTATGCCCTGAAACAGTCCGGTTACACGCTGTGTGCCACCGGGCCGGCTAATGGTGTGCTGTACCGCCAGCCCCTGCCCGCCGTGCAGTATCAGCAGGGACCGGTGCGACTGCGTACGGCCCTGCAGGTGATGGCGGGACCGGCCTGGCAACTGGAAGTGGACGATGTTCAGCGGGTGGTCTGCCACAGTCTGCGGGAGGGGTATCAGTTACCGGCAGGCCAGCTGGCACCGGTGCCGGCTTCTCCGGCAATCACGGCTCCGGTGGCACAACCGGCTAAGGGAGGCTTCCTGAAAAAATGAGCGAACAACAGGAGATGATAACGCCCGTTCCGGCAGATAAACCCACAACACGCCGGTATTCACTTCTGCGGGGGGGGGCAGTGAGTTCCCTGATTCTGCTGGTTATGGTGGCGGGCGTGGCGCTGTATCTGACGGGACGTGGCATGCTGGCGATGGATACCCGTCTGGCAACCCTGGAACAACTGCAGGGGGAGCGTCTGACAGTGGCGGCACTGGCACCGCTGCAGTCACGACTGAGTGAACTGGAGACGAAGCTGCAGACGGAGAGTGCGCGTCTGGCGCAACTGGCCCGGCAGCCCGTTCTGACGGAGGTTCAGCAGATGCTGCTTAATGAACTGCCGGCGTCCCTTGAGCAGATTCAGGCTGCACAGAAAACCCTTTCCCTGCGGCTGGACACGCTGGCTGCACAGGCAGAGAAGCCACAGCCTCAGGCTGTTCAGTCCGAATCTTCCTCTGCTTCCAGCACCGGGAAAAAGGACGTATCCGGAACGAAAGGAGCCTCTCCGGTGGTACAGAAAACTGCCCGCCCTGCAACGGCACGTTCAGGTATGTCGCGCACCTCCCGCCAGGTGCCGTTTGTTCTGACCGGCACCGAGCGCCGGGGGGCGCTGTCATATGCGGCGGTGGCACCCCGGGGATATACCAGTCTGTCGCAGGTGGCACTGCTCGGGGAAGGTGAGAGTGTGGCCGGCTGGACACTGATTCATGCCGGTCACGAACAGGCGACGTTCCGGGTGAACGGACGTCAGGTACAGGTCAGGGTGGAGTGAGTGAAGATGAGACTGAAATCCCTGTTACTGGTGATGCTGATACCTGCACTGGCGCAGGCTGCAGACCAGAACACGACCGTGACGGACTCGTCCCGTACGGATACGTCACAGCATACGCAGAGCACCACGCAGTCGCTGCAACAGCAGGCTGGCCGGTGGGGGCTGAGTGAGGAGGACTGGGGGCGTTATCAGGCACTGATGGCGGGGCCCCGCGGAATACAGTCGCCGGGGCTGGACCCGCTGACAGCACTGGGTATTGAGGCCCGGACACCGGCTGAGCGCCGGGCGTATGCCGAAAAGTGGGTGAAGGAAGAGTATGCCCGTACAGAGAAGGAGCTGGCTTTTCAGCGGGAGGTTGATGCGGCATGGCAGCGTCTTTATCCCGGAAAGCTGCCGGTCAGTATGGGCAATGCCGGTGTTCTTGCCGGGGACACCGGAGGCAGACTGGCGCTGTTTGTGAAGGCGAAGGACTGTGCGTCCTGTGATATCCGCCTGAGTAAGGTGCTGGCATCCGGTAAGCCGGTGGATATTTACCTGGTGGACAGTCAGGGGAAAGACGGGCTGCTTCGTCAGTGGGCACGTGAGCACAACATCCCACCAGAGAAGGTCCGTAGCCGGCATATCACCCTGAACCATGATGCGGGGCGCTGGCTGCGTTTTGGTGAGGGACAGATGCCGGTGGTACTGCAGCAGGGGGCGGACGGATGGCGCGTGGCTGCATTCTGACCGTTCTGCTGATGCTGGCAGGCAGCGGTATGTGTCAGGCTGTTGCGCAGACCATTCCTGACGGGTATGTGCAGGTGGCCCGTGCACACGGTATTCCGGCAGAAGTGCTGTATGCCGTCTCCCTGACAGAGACCGCCATGGCTCCCGGTGATATGGCCGGCGTCATGCAGTATTCCCGCCGCGACGGGCGTCTTCCGGATGTCTCCCGCCCCTGGCCCTGGACAATTAATGTGGCCGGGAAGGGGTACCGTTATGCCAGCCGTCTGGAGGCCTGGCAGGCACTGCAGGTTTTTCTGAAACGTTATCCGGCCAGACGCATTGATGTCGGGATAGCGCAGGTCAATCTGGGGTGGAATGGTCATCGTTTCCCGTCAACATGGGCGGCCTTTGACCCGTACACCAGTCTTGAGACGGCGGCAGTCATTCTGCAGGAGTGCCATCAGCGCCATCCCGACAGCTGGCTGAAGACAGCCGGTTGTTATCACCATCCTGCCGGTGGAAAGCCGGCCGCCCGTTACACCGCCCTGGTCAGACGTCATCTGGACCGGCTGAATGCAAAAAGTATGACGCCACAGCAAACAGCCATGCTGGCACCGGCTGCGGATTATATCTGGACAGAGCCCCGGAGGCGTGAATGAACAGACTGAGACGGATTACTTTTTATTTTCCTGTATGGCTTCTGTTTTCAGCGAGCGTCAGTGCTGAACTGATGGTGATTGCTGACCTGGGGGGCAGGGATGCGGCTCCTTTTTTTGAGGGTATCAACCGGCAGGCACCGGCTTCTGCACCGGTTGTTTCACCACAGCCTCTTCTGCAGGGAGAAGCCGCGATGCTGCCGGTCAGCACACCTGAAATGTCCCCCGGAGAGGTGACACCACGCCCGCTTCAGCTACCGGGCATCGGTGCACTTTTCCTTGTGGGGGATGATGCGTATTCCCGCGAGTGGCTGCAGAAAAATGTTGCTGCGCTCCGGGCGCGCCATGCTGCCGGAATGGTGGTGAATGTGGCTGATGAAAACGGCCTGCGCACGCTGCGTGAACTGGCCCCCGGCGTGGCGATGGCACCGGCATCCGGTTCTGCGCTGGCCCGCCGGTTACAGCTGAAGTCTTACCCGGTGCTGATAACGGACAACGGGCTGTCACAGGAGGTGGTGCCATGATGCAGGTACCTGTGAGCGGTAGATGCGACGGGACTGAAACAGGAGAAAACATTCATGAGTAATCGTTATGTCATTGAGGCTTTGCTGCGACCGGCGGTGGAGCTGAACACTGCCGTGGTGGCGGCAACGGCGGCCTGTGTCTGTGTGACAGCGCCCTGGGCGGTGGCGCTCGCGCCGTCGGTCAGTTATGCCACTGCTGCCGGTTTTGGTGTTCTGGCAGCGGTCCGTTTTCGCCAGGGAATGAAGGTCATCCGCTACCGTCGCAATCTGCGGCGTCTGCCCCGTTATGTGATGAGTACCCGGCAGATACCCGTGAGCCGTCAGCGCCTTTTTCTGGGACGGGGATTTCGCTGGACACAGAAACACACCCAGCGCCTTCAGGATACGTTGCGCCCGGAGGTGGCCAGGTACCTTCAGCCGGGCTGGCTGTACCGGATGGCCCGTCAGCTTGAGCTGAAAACGGAGCATACCGTCCCCCGTCTGGGGCAGCTTTTGCGCAAGGACTCTCCGCTGAATCCGGTACGCCCCCTGCCGCCGGTGGGCGGGAATCCGGCACTGCATGGTATTGAACCGGATGAACAGGATGTGACGCTGGCGCTGGGAGAGCGGGTGGGTCACACCATTGTTTATGGTACCACCCGTGTCGGTAAAACCCGGCTGGCAGAGCTGCTGGTCACACAGGATATCCGCCGGGGAGAGGTCACCATTGTCTTTGACCCCAAAGGGGATGCAGACCTGTTGCTGCGTGTCTGGGCAGAAGCACACCGGGCCGGCAGGGGCGATGAGCTTTATATCTTTCATCTGGGCTGGCCGGAAATCTCTGCCCGCTATAACGCAGTGGGGCGTTTTGGCCGGGTGTCGGAAGTGGCCACCCGTGTGGCGGGGCAGTTGTCCGGTGAAGGAAACAGTGCTGCTTTCCGGGAGTTTGCCTGGCGTTTTGTCAATATCATTGCCCGCGCCCTGGTGGCGCTGGGAGAACGCCCGGATTACACGCTGATTATGCGCTATGTGAATAATATTGCTGACCTCTATATTCGTTATGCCGGAAAGGTGGTCAGTGAACAGATGCCGGAACTGGAAAGCGCCATTCTGAATAACATGAATGTGCTGGGTGAGGATGATGTGCCCCGGACCATGCAGAACCAGCCGGATGCTGTGCGTATCTGGGCCATTGAGGTGGCGCTCAGCAGTGAAGCCGGGAAGAAACTTTATGACCCGATACTGGATGGTTTGCGAAGTGCGGTACGTTATGACCGGACCTATTTCGATAAAATCGTGGCATCCCTGTTACCGTTGCTGGAGAAGCTGACCACAGGAAAGACGGCAGAGCTGCTGGCACCGGACTACCTGGATATGAGCGATACCCGTCCCGTGTTTGACTGGGAGCAGGTGATACGTAAAAAGGCGGTGGTGTATATCGGTCTTGATGCGCTCAGTGACAGTGAGGTGGCCAGTGCCGTGGGAAACTCCATGTTTGCAGACCTGGTGAGTGTGGCCGGACATATCTACAAACACGGTATGAATGCCGGATTGCCCGGTGTCGGGGAGAGTAAAAATGTGGTCAACCTGCACTGTGATGAATTCAACGAACTGATGGGCGATGAATTTATTCCGCTCATCAATAAGGGCGGTGGTGCCGGTATGCAGGTGACGGCGTATACCCAGACGTCTTCGGATATTGAAGCCCGCATCGGTAATGCGGCTAAAACTGCCCAGGTACAGGGTAACTTCAATAACATGATTATGCTGCGCGTCAGGGAGAACCGGACGGCAGAGCTGCTGACCAGTCAGCTGCCTCAGGTGGAGATTTACACCAAAACCCTGGTGTCGGGGCATCAGGATACCGCCGATGTGACGTCCGGCCAGGATTTCACCTCCAGCACCCAGGACCGCGTTGGTACAGTAAAGGTTCCCTTACTGGAGCCGGCGGATATCGTCACCCTGCCAAAGGGGCAGGCATTTGCCCTGCTGGAAGGCGGACAGTTGTGGAAAATCCGGATGCCGCTGCCGGCGTCAGAGAAGGACGATGCGCTGATGCCGGAGAGTATTGCAAAAGTGGCTGAAGCCATGCGGCGTAATTACCACACCGGAGAGGGATGGTGGCATGAATCCCCGGCCGTGAATGTGCCGGAAGGAGACGGACATGGCTGATTCCCGTCGTGATGTGAACCGTCCTGACGCTGCCCAACCGCCACGCCGGCACGGGCTGCTGTATAACCTGCTGTGGGGCTGGCCGTGGGCACTGGCCGGAATAGTCCTCTCCTCCCTGTTGCTGAGCCTGCTGATTGAATACGTGGGTATCGCATTTTTCTGGCCAGAACAGGGAGCGAAACACAGTGAAGCGGTCATGAACACCGAGCTGGGCTGGTTATCCTCGGAGTTTACCCGCAGTCTGCTGCTGTCCACGCCGTCAGTGACGGTGATGAAGTGGGTGTCCACGGCGTACCAGTGGCTGTTTGTGGACAGTGGATTTATGGCCTGGATGAAGCAGGGAGCTTCGGCTGATAACAGTGTGATACAGGAAGTGGATACTCCGGGCCTCTGGCTGGCGCATTACCTGCATGATTACCTGATGGCCACGGTATATGTGACGGTGGTGACGCTGGTCCGGGTGACGATTCTGGTGCTGTCAGTGCCCCTGTTTGTGATGGTGTCACTGGTGGCTGTGGTGGAAGGTCTGGGAAGACGTGACCTGCGCCGGTACGGTGCTGCGTATGAATCCAGTTTTGTTTATCACCATGCCAGAAAGTCCATTAAACCGGCGATATACATTCCCTGTATTCTTTATCTGTCCTGGCCCACGGCAGTATACCCGAACCTGCTGATATGGCCGGCGGCCATGCTTCCGGGAGTTGCCATCACCGTGACCATGGCATCCTTCAAGAAGTATTTATAATCCACAGATGCCGGACACTCCGGTGCAAAACTGGTTTTGTGCCGGGGTGTCGGCAGACAAGCCATGTTACAGCCTTTTCTGCGCGTCAGTCAGCTGATAAGCAGAATTTAAATTAATGGCTTTTTGTTAAATTAACTGCTGCAACAGCGCAAATACAATAATACGTCAGTACTTTTTTCATAAATTTTTTTTGTAATCTTTTGTGTACGAAGTTTCATAGCGCGGACGCATTCACTGATACGTTGTGATTCTGTGTCGCAGGGAGGAAAAATGCTGATTTCTCGTTGCTTTTTTCTGACAGCCTTTTTTGTCAGTTTTGGTGTAAAAGCAAGCACAATTTGTGTTGGTCATTATGTCGGGAATAATGTTGGGTTTACAAGCTCTTTTGTGGGGGACCAGTTTAACAAGGTAAATATTAAAACCCATGGGCGATGGAATGGTGGTGGTCAGGATTCTCTTTATAAGTCTTTGCGAGATTTTGCCGGTTTCTCTTCCTATTCCGTTGCTGTCCCTAAACAAATATCACTGCCAGGTTCTTCAGCACAGTTGACGCTGACATTATCTGGTAATGTCATTACAGTCCCCACAGATAACAGGTGGCAGGCTGTTTTTGTTCAGCAAACAAATGAAGGGTGTGGCGTTAATACACAGGGAGTCTGGCAACGAATTCATGCCGCTATTCGGGCCGGGCAGGTAAATATAGTCTTATCAGGCAACGGGCTTCCTTCGGGACGATATCAGCTGGATGTACCCTATATACTGGCATGGGGCTCCTCAACGGATGGTAATGCAAACAGGGATTTTCAGGATACATGGAAAGCGGGAAATGTCGGGACGAGTAATGTGACCGGATATTTTTCTCTTGAATTTACGATTAAAAATAAGTGTGAAATAACATCAGTGAATAATGAGCTGGTATTAAAACATGGGGCAATGACCCCGGATGTGGTTTCCGGAAGCAAGGTTATCAGTAAAGAGTTGTCTTTATCATGTGAGACACCCACCGGGGTGAGGTTTCAGTTTCAGCCTCAAAAGGTGGAGCTGGGGAATGGCGTCAGTAGCCGACTCACACTTAAAATCTCAGACAGAGAATATTCCGATAACCCTGTTTCTGCAGTGATAGATAACAGTAAATTAAGGGTGATTTCAACCCTGCAGGGGAAACCCGGCGCTGCCGGCGAATTATATGGTGTTTCAGTCCTTACGGCACTTTATGATTAACAAAATATCAAACAATGGCGCCTTTATGATGCGCCATTGTTTGATGAGTATCTTTTTTCTGATTAATCAGTTGACAAGAATCTGCATAATCCCGCTTCCTGTAAAGGAGCCAGCAACCGGATGACTGATATCGTTCAGATGATAAGTGGATGTGACGGCAAGCGTTTTGGTGCCGCTTATGTGGAATGTATCTTTATATTTATCTCCGTTTCCGTCGTTAAAGAGCAGCTCACAAACACCTCCATCTCCGCATCGGGTAAAATTTTCAGTTTTTCCTGATATTGTGTGACTCCCTGTCAGCTTCACAGAGACAGAAGTTCCCTCACGACAGGTAAGATTGACGTTATAGGGGCGGGTTTTGTTTTTGTCGGCAAGCCTGCCTGCCATTTCACCGTGAGACAGATTTATGGATTTCGTACTGATATCGCATTTAGAAACTACTGTAACACGTGCATTAATATATTTATCCGGGACAGAAAGAACATCTGAAATAATGCTGCTGCCAGGATATGTTGAACCTGCGTGTTTGTGTTCCTCATAGGCGTATTTATAGGGGATGGATACATTATATACACCTGCAGGTACAGACTGTCTGGGAATGATCAATTTTACGGATGCTGCGGGTGCCCACCAGTCAACACCTGAAACTGTTGAGCCAAGAGTCCAGCATGAATCTAACGGTGTTTGTTTGGTTATCTGATTTACAGCCATTGAATATGTTGCAGGATAGGAGAAATCGGGCCTCCTCCATGCACCACTCAGAACCGGTTCGGCTTTGAATTTTAAGCCTCCACTCTGAATTTCTCTGGTTGGAATGGCTATCCATCCTGTTTTTTGTTGTGAAGCCGGTAGCGAGTCAGGTCCACCGGAACAGGCTCGACGAATAACTTTCCCGGGGGACCATCCGCTTAATGACGATGTCATTGTGGCAGTGGCTGAAACGGTGTAATCGTCATAAGTGACATCAATATCCCTGAACACATCATTCTTAGGCTCAAAAAGAAACCATCGGTAGTTAGCATGAACAGATGAAGAAACTGAGATGCCAGTCAGTGCTAACAGAAAAATTATTTTTTTCATTACAATTTCTGCCATAAAAAGAATACACTGCGGCAGTTGTAATATAAATACATCAGGAAAAATGAATTTAAAGAGAACAGATTACAACAAAACTATAAGAAATCATTTATTTTTATCAGGGCTATATGTTAACGGCGAAATACCTGGGGGGTGCAGGGGATCGTAACCAGTTCCGGGGATTAACTGTGTCTGCTTAAGGAGGGTCTGTGTCAAAAGGCCGGGCGGACAGCCCGACCAGAGTATCAGAAGTAGTACTTGAGGCCTGCAGTGGTTATGAAACTGTAATTTTCGATACCTGCGCCATTTTTGCTGTAGTCATAAGTGTTATCATTATGGTCATAAAGTGCTGTATCACCTTTCTTATTAGTGACCCGATTCCACGTACCTTCAACATAAACTTTTGCATTCGGCGTTACATAATAACCAGCGTTAATGGCTACAGAGTAGTAATTCTGGTCTTTGACTTTTTCTCGATATGTGATTCTTTTACTCGGGTCATAATGCTCATCATTATCAGAGGATTCCACCCAGCCACTGTATTTAAATGTGCCCCCCAGTTCAAAATCTTCATAACGGTAACTGCCCGTCAGGCCAATGTAGGGCATCTTAAAACGCTGTTTGTAGCCTATGGCTCTCTCTCCGTCTGGGAATGTGCCAACATCATCTCTGAACCCCTCATCAGAACTGTAGATATAGGAACCGCCTCTGGCGGTGAAGCTGTAACGACTTTCCTGATATCCCGCCATGAGGCCAAGGCGGTAATTGGGTTCATTTAAGAGCCATCCTTTGACATTAAGGTCAAATTCGTTGGCAAAATTAAGGCGGGTATCAGGATGCCTGCTTTCATGTGTCCAGATGTCCGGTTTGTTTTTATCCAGCCAGTCACTGTCAACCATATTCCCCCCTTTGTGATCGAGGGTCGTCCAGCCTGATGCACCAACAGACAAACGGGGGAGCAGATCCCAGTTAATGGTGCCTTTAATAATAGCGGCATTACTGTATTTCCAGTCCAGCTGACTGACTTTTCGCCCACCATTTTCAGGATCATAAACACGCTCTTTGGTTTTACCGCTCAGTGTTCCCAGGCTCAGTTCTGTACTGACCTTTTCAGGGGTAAAAGCAAAAGGTTCAGTGGTGGCCAGAGCATTGAGTGCAACGGGAGCAGATAATGCCATTACCAGAAGCTTTAATCGCATAATAATATGACTCCTTTCAGTCTGATTACTCAGACAAATATTCGTTTGTTTTTTATTTTTCCGTCAATTGTGAAACATTGTTTTGTTTGACTTTTGTTTAAAATAATTGCTCCGGATGTCAGAAATCAGAAAATTTCATTTGTCACGCCATTGATAATTATCATGTTAATTGCAGCGGTTTGTTTGAATTAAATATCTGTATTCTGTTATCACCAGGAATGAAAAACCTGTGCCTGTATTGATATGCAATACGGTTAATTTTTTATTTTATAAAAAGAGTTTATCGCTGACTCATCTCCTGCCCTTACGCATTCTGTACGCACCGTTTAACTCTGAAGGAGGTGCGTATGCGTTCTTTTCCGGCATCATCCCGCCGTGCCGGCCGTCTGGTCGGTGCTGCGGGGATGCTGTTTCTTTCCACCTTTGCCATATCCGTTCAGGCGGCTGAACAGGATGAACTGGCCACTGCCATGCGCCAGCTTGACCAGGTGCAGGCGGCGCTGGAACGGGCCCGGGTGGCCGCTGTGCAGTCCGGCTCGTCTGAGCCATCCCGTTACTTCTTTGATTATCCCCGGGCGCGTGCCGATCTGGAGACCATTCGTGATGGCATTGACCGCTATCTCACGCCTTCCCGGGCCCAGCCCCGCACAACGTCAGCCGTGAACGGGCACTACCGGCGGGAGCGTCCCTGATGGGCATGTCTGCCGTGCAGTCCTCCGCCTTTAAAGCAGCATCCGGGGAAATGGATATCAGTACCCTGCATCTGCTGTCACTCGGGCTGCTTTTTGCTGTGCTGTTTCTCTGGGCAGCCTGGGCGCTGCTGGATGTCTGGGCGGGCTGGAGTAATGAGAAGGTCCGCAGCGCAATGCTGGGGCGCTTTTTTATCCGGCTGACTCTCCTGCTGGTTCTCAGTATCTGGATGTTTGCCAGCTGAGGTGAGTTGTTATCTGAATCATGATTATGAGGATTTTGTATCTATGAAGTGGTGTTTTCGTTTTCTGAAACGTGTTGTTTCTCTGTCGCGCACAATGCTGTTACGCCTGTGGAAGGCTGTGTTCTCACTGTGTCTGCTGCTCCGGATGAGTATGCAGCCGGCGCTGGCTGATCTGCCCACCATGGAGCCCCCGTCCTCCGGCGGTGGCAGCGGGCTGTTCGGGCAGATTAAAGGCTATTCTCAGGACGGTGTGGTGCTGGGTGGCCTGATTATTGCGGCCATTGCTTTCATTGTTGTGGCGAATGCGGCGATTTCCACCTTTCATGAAGTGCAGGACGGTAAAAAGGGCTGGAGCCAGTTTGGCGCCATTGTGGTGGTGGGGGTGATCCTGCTGGTTGCGGTGATCTGGCTGCTGACCAAATCGGCCTCCATCATTCTGTAAGGAATACGTCCATGCAGACCATTCATTTTTTACCCGATCGCCTTAACGTGGAGCCGGCCGTGTTCCGCGGTTTTACCACGCCGGAGCTGGGACTGGCCGCACTGACCGGTGCCGGTCTCGGCCTGCTCTGGCCGTTACCGCTGCTTCCGCTGACCGGCTGGGTGATTATCCCGACAGGAATGATGGTTACGCCGCTGCTGCTGGTCTGGTTTGGCGGAAGCTGGATCACCCGGATGAAGCGCGGCAAGCCGGATAACTGGCTCTGGCAGCGGCTGGAGGAGAATAAGTGTCGTGCCGGTATGGGCTGTTCATCGCTGATTATGGAGGCGCAGGGCTGGTCCCTGCGCCGTTCCCGGCCGGTAAGGAGAGTCTTATGAGTCGTTTTCGTCACGCCCTTCAGGACAGAGACCAGCATATCCGCAGCCTGCGCATTATCAGTGCCGTACTGGCAGGATTTCTGTTGCTGGCCTGTATTGGCTGGATGACTGCTCCCAGCCGTCTGACCATTCATAACCCGCCTGATTTGCGTTCCGGCAGTACCCGTCCGTGGTGGGAAGTTCCCCCGTCAACGGTTTACTCCTTCGCCTTTTATATCTTCCAGCAGTTAAATGCCTGGCCGAAGAACGGTGAGGTGGATTACCCAGCGAAAATTCATGCCCTGTCGGCCTATCTGACGCCGTCGTGTCGTGAACTGATGGAGGGAGATGCCCGCCGCCGTAAGGATGCGGGGGAACTGCTTGACCGTGTGCGCGTGGTGTATGAAATCCCTGAGCACGGGTACGGTGGTCGCTACAACAAAAATCCGGTGACCGTACAGGGCCGGGATAACTGGCTGGTACGTCTGGACCTGGTGGCGGATGAGTATTTTCATGCCGAGCCGGTCAAACGTGCGCTGGTGCGTTATCCCCTGAAAGTGGTGCGTTGGGAGGGGGACCCGGAGCATAACCCCTTCGGGCTGGCACTTGACTGCTACAGCGGTACACCACAACGGCTGGAAGCCGCGCCGGTGTCTTCAGGCCCGGGAGGTGCGCAGTGATGGTAGCTACCGTTCGTCATTTCCTCCGGAATAGCCTGATGGCGCTTCCGTTACTGATATCCCCGTTTGTGCTGCATGCTGACGAACTGATGAAGTGGGAGCGTATTCCGTTATCCGTACCCCTGAAGGTAGGGCAGGAGCGGGTGATTTTTGCGGACAAAAATGTGCGGGTGGGATTCCCGCCGGCACTGAACGGTAAGCTGCGGGTGCAGAGTACCGGTGGTGCCGTGTACCTGAAGGCGGACAGTGCCTTTCCACAGACACGGCTGCAGTTGCAGGATGTGGAGACCGGGGAAATGATTCTGCTCGATGTCACCGCCGGTGAACAGGGACCTTCTGAGCCGGTACGTATTGTGTATGACGGTGAGGTCAGCACGGTCAGTCAGGCGACTGACCTGATGAAACCGGCGTCCTCATCCGGTAAAACCCCCGCCGGTCAGTCGCGGGCACCGGGACAGGATGACGGTACGCAGGCCCGTCGTCAGCCGGTTCGTTACAGCGCGCCCCTGCCGGTGTTACTGACCCGTTACGCCGCCCAGTCCCTGTATGCCCCGCTCAGGACTCTGGAGGCGGTGCCTGGTATTCACCCGGTCAGTCATCACCTGCCCGGACGCATCACCACCCTGTATCCGTCAGAGCCCCTGACCGTCACGCCACTGGCGGCATGGGGCGCTGGCGGACGCACGGTGGTGGCGCTGAAGCTCATCAACACGGTCAGCCGTAAGGTGGTGCTGGACCCCAGGGCACTGCAGGGAAACTTTGTGACCGCCACGTTCCAGCATCGCTGGCTGGGACCTGCCAGTACACCGGAGGACACCACAACACTGTATCTGGTGACAGAGGGCAGACCGGACAGGGCGTTTATCGCAGAGCCAGTCCGACGTAAAGTCACCACAGCCCGTAAGACAGGGGGCAGCACCCGCGGGGAGGTGAATCGTGCAGATTAAATCCAACACGCTGGTCAAATTTGTGGTGCCCGTTGTGGTGGTGGGCGGGGTATTCATCGGGCTTAAAAGCTGTGGTGATCCCGCGTCGTCATCAGACCCGTCAGCACAGCAGACACAGGTCCTGGGGACTCTGTCTCAGGAGGAACTGAAGGCGCTGGGTGTTGAGGGTGACACGCCGGAAGATACTCTGCGCACGCTTATCGGGCGTCTCAATCAGGTTCGTGAACGTCAGCAGACGCTGGACGAACAGAACAGCAAACTGCTGAAGGAGAATGAACAACTGCGCAAACGCGGAACGAATGTGTCCGGTCAGCTGAACGATGCCGTGGCAGGACTGCAGAAAAGTTATGAGGAGAAGCAGCGCCAGTTACAGAACGAGCAGAACGCCCTGATGGCAAAGGTGCAGTCCCTGACGGAGCAGCTGGCGCAGCAGGGTGGCACCAGTAAGGCAAATACTGACAGCGATATTCCCCTCGGGCTGGGGCTTGACGGACTGAGTGGTTCTCCGGGAAGCACGGTGTCACAGGGAGGCGATGGCCTGATGTGGGTGACGCCGGCTGACCAGTCACAGCCTGACCCGCGGGATGTGGCAGGGGGCAAAAGTGGTCCCCGTTTCCCCACCTCCTTTCTGGATGATAACCCGCTGACCCGTCAGAAGGCGGCGTATGAACAGCAGGTGAAGGGATACAGTAACGAGAAACAACAGGCCACCACACAGGCCGTCTACACCCTGCCGGAGAATGCCACCCTGGTCGGGAGCCGGGCAATGACAGCCCTGCTGGGGCGGGTGCCGGTCAACGGCACGGTGACAGACCCTTATCCGTTCAAGGTGCTTATCGGTAAGGACAACCTGACTGCCAACGGCATTGAACTGCCGGATGTGGAAGGGGCCGTGGTGTCCGGTACCGCCAGTGGTGACTGGACGCTCTCCTGTGTGCGGGGCCAGGTGAACAGTATCACCTTTGTGTTCGCTGACGGGCGGGTTCGCACGCTGCCGGCACCGGATGTGAACGGTACTACCAACAGCAATCAGCAGACGAAGAACGGGAATAACACCGGCGGCATTGGCTGGATTTCGGATGAGGATGGCATTCCGTGTATCAGTGGCACCCGTAAGTCCAATGCTGCCACATACCTGCCCACCATTTTCGGTCTGTCTGCCGCGGGGGCGGCCGGTGAGGCCCTGAGTCAGGGGCAGTACACCACGCAGAATAACGTCAACGGCCTTTCTTCCACGCTGACCGGGAGTGCCGGGGAGGCGGCACTGGGTAAGGCGATTTCCGGCGGAATGAATGAGACAGCGGAGTGGGTGAAGCAGCGTTACGGGCAGACGTTTGATGCCATTTATGTGCCACCGGGAAAAAGGCTGGCCGTTCACATCACCCGCCAGCTGGCGATTGATTACGAAGACCAGGGCCGTAAGGTGCGTTATGAGTTCACCCTGCCGGGAGAGGCGGACGCACAGGGTGGTCTGGACTGAGGGAGTAAAACGTGAAGCATTTTTTTTCTGTAATGACCCTGATTACCGTCACGCTGACACTGTCTGGCTGTGCGACATCAAAAGAGGAACTGCTGCCCGCCGGGGACCAGTCGATGCTGGAAATCTGGCAGGGGCAGTCTGGCGGCGGAAGTGCCCGTTCTGCTGCGGCAGCCCGTGACACACTGCGGCGTCCGCTGACAGAAACGGAACAGCAGGACGCGGCGCAGACGGACCGCAGTTACAGCCGGACACAGGAGAGTGAAATCAGCCAGCAGTTTCCGCGTCTGCCCAATCCGGACATGGTGATGTATGTCTTTCCGCACCTTGCAGAAGGGAATTCACCGGTGCCGGGCTACAGCACGGTGTTTTCATTTTACAGCCAGACGCAGTATGCGATGCCCGGTGAACGCACGGCAGCGTTCTGACGGGGCGGATGAGCTGAGTGACTGTGCCGGAGTGATGCCGGCGGTTTATCAACGCATTTTCGGGAGGAACGCTGAAAGTCTGTTGTGTCAGACAGGCGGGATGCGTTCATGTCAGTCAGATGGTTTTTCCTTTGTTTAAAAAGAAAGTAAAGACGGAAGCGCCTGCACAGGCAGTGGCATCAGCCGCGTGTGCGCATGAAACCGGTACCGGTGACGCCGGTATTCCCCGTAACCTGACCCGCCCCGGGCGAATGACGCGCCGGGAAGAGGCGAAGATTTACCATGCGGGCCCGTCCATTATTGATTTTCTGCCCTGGGTGGAATACCTGGATGAAGAGCAGTGCCTGCTGCTGGATGACGGGGTGTCGGTCGGGGCGGTGTATGAGGTGACACCGGCGGCCACGGAAGGGCGCACGGCAGAGCGTCTTGAGCAAATCCGTGACACGGTGGAGGATGCCCTGCAGGACAGCTTTGATGAATACGACACTCACCCCTGGGTGGTGCAGTTCTTCTGTCAGGATGAAAATGATGTGGATGCGTATCTTGACCATCTGAGGGGGTATGTGAAGCCCCATGCGCAGCGCACCGCTTTTACAGAGGCCTGGCTGGGCGAGATGGAACGGCATCTTTGGGGAATTGCCCGTCCTGAAGGGCTTTTCACGGACACGCTGGTGACCGGTCAGCCCTGGCGTGGTCAGCAGCGACGGACCCGGATGGTGGTGTACCGCCGTATCGGGAAAAACAGCCATGACCCGATGCCGCCGGTGGCGATGCTGAACCAGGTGTGTGAACGCGTGGTGGGGGCGCTGGGCGGGGCGGGGGTGCGCTGTACCCGTATGAACGGTCTGCAGGTGCATGGCTGGCTGCTCAGACTGTTCAACCCCCGGCCAGAGTGGGTGGACAGGGACACACTGTACCGTCTGGCCACCCGTGCAGCGCCGCAGGAGACCCCGGAGGGCATGATGCCGGTGATGACCGATTTTGCGGAAAGTCTCTGGTTCACGCCGCCGGTGTCGGATCCGGAAAACGGTGTGTGGTGGCTGGACGGACTTCCGCATGCCGCCGTGGTGGTGGAGAAACTGCGTACGCCTCCGGCACCGGGGACGCTGACCGGTGAGAAGGCCCGGGGCGAAAAGACGGTGAATGCCCTGATGGATACGTTCCCTGAAGGCACCCTGTTGTGCATGACCATTGTGGTACAGCCGCAGGACACACTCGAGGAGCGTTTTACCCGTCTGTCAAAAAATGCGGTCGGGGAAAACACAGAGTCCATTCGTGCCCGTCAGGATGTGGCCACCGTGAAGGAATATCTGGGGAACCGCCACAAACTTTACCGGGCGGGGATCAGTTTTCTGTTACGGGCTGAGGATATGGACAGCCTGAAGCGTAAGCGGGTGGCCCTGACCACGGCATTGCTGGGCGCCGGCCTGCAGCCGGTACGTCCGGAGTTTGATGTGGGGCCACTGAACAGCTGGCTGCGTGCGCTGCCCATGTGTTTTGACCCGGATACGGACAGGAAGCAGTGGTACACGCGTCTGATGTGGGTGCAGCATCTGGCGGGGCTCCTGCCGGTGACCGGGCGGGAGACGGGCACCGGTCATCCCGGATTCAGTTTCTTTAACCGGGGTGGGGATGTGCTGACCTTTGATCCGCTGAATAAACTGGATCGCACCCAGAATGCGCACCTGCTGCTGTTTGGTCCGACCGGCGCCGGGAAATCCGCCACGCTGTGCTCCTCGCTGTCGCAGATCATGGCCGTACATCGCCCCCGTCTTTTTATTGCTGAGGCTGGTAACTCGTTCGGGCTGCTGGCTGATTATTTTGAGAGCCTCGGGCTGAGCGTCAACAAAATCAGCGTGAAACCGGGCACCGGTGTCAGCCTGCCGCCGTTTGCGGATGCGCATCTCCTGGTGGCACAGGGACAGACCCTGCAGGATGTGGATGAACAGACACTGCCGGATATTGATGATGACACGCAGGATGAGGACGGGGACCAGCGCGATATCCTGGGAGAAATGGAGATCTCTGCCCGCATGATGATCACCGGGGGAGATCCGAAGGAAGAGGCGGCACTCAAACGGGCGGACAGGGCGATGATCCGCGAAGCCCTGCTGATGGCCACGCACACCACATACCGGGAGGGACGCCAGATGCTGCCGGCGGATTTGCAGTCGGCACTGTGGGAAATCTCCCGGGACAGTCAGCGAAATGAACTCCGGCGGACGAAAGCGGCAGAGATGGCGGAAGCGCTGGGGATGTTCACCCAGCCGGGCAGTTTTGAAGCGGAGCTGTTTAACCGGGAAGGTGCGCTGTGGCCGGAAGCGGATGTGACGCTGATTGACCTGGGGCATCTGGCCCGTGAGGGGTATGAAGCCCAGATGGCGCTGACCATGGTGTCGATGACCAACATGATTAACAACATCGCGGAGCGTGACCAGTATCTGGGGCGGGATATTCTGTTTGCGGTGGATGAGGCACACATTGTGACGGTGAATCCGTTGCTGTCCCCGTACATGACCAAGGTGGTGAAAATGTGGCGCAAGCTGGGTGCCTGGCTGTGGCTGGCCACGCAGAACCTGAAGGACTATCCGGATGTCGCCGAGAAGATGCTGAATATGGCCGAGTGGTGGGTGTGTCTGACCATGCCGCCGGAGGAAGTGAATAACATTGCCCGCTTTAAAGCCCTGACAGAGGAGCAGAAAGCGGTGCTGCTGTCAGCCGGCAAACTGTCGGGGTGTTACACGGAAGGGGTGGTCCTGGCGAAGAAGGTGGAGGCGCTGTTCCGGGTTGTGCCCCCGAGTATTTACCTGGCGCTGGGGATGACGGAGAAGGAGGAGAAGGCGGAGCGCCGGGCGTTAATGAAAACGCATCAGTGCAGCGAGCTGGAAGCGGCATTTCATGTGGCCCGGAAGCTGGACAGGTTGCGTGGGCTGACTGACGGGGAGTAAGACGATGCTGTGCCTGAAATATCCGGAGCCGGAAGAGTTGTCACAGGGGCACCCTGCCGGAAGTGTGTTTGTGTTGCCGCCACAGGGGCAGCCCGGTGCCAGTCGTGCCACCCGGGATAATCTTGAGCGTCTGCGCGGGCATCTGCAGAAGCAGCTGGGGCAGGTGACGCGTATCTGTTGCCAGCCACAGCGTGTGGGAGTGAACAGCAGTGTGGCGGTGACACTGGAAGGGCGGTCGGGCCGGCAGGTAAATCTCCTGCTGACCGTGAGCGGTCATGAGAGCTGGCCGTCGGAGGAGGAGTATGCACATCCCCGCTGGTATATTCCGGTGACCGATGCCGCTGATTTGTGTTATCTGCTGCTGTGGCTGGCCGGGTTAAAGTGAAGGGGATGTACATTTACTTTGATGCGGTTCTGGCTTGCGTACTGACCGGGGCCGTTGTGCTCAGATTAAGTCGCTTCCCGGGAGTCTGCTGGCGGAGTTAATGAAAAAATCTGAAAAGCAAACCAGAATATTACAGAAGGCTGCATATTTTTATTATTATTGCGCTGCAGACACTTTTATTATGTATTCTGCTCTTGTCAGTAAGATTTCCAGCATTTTTCCATGTTCTTTTTCCGCACTTCGGTGCGGTTTTTTTATTTCTGATTTCGATGATTTACTGAAAAACTCTGAAAATTTTGTTGGCGGATTGAAAAATCCCGGAAATCCCGGGCACAATTTCCCGGGTTGTGTTGTTTCATTGTTATCATTACTCAGGACGTTTTGCCCGCAGGAATGGCGGGCTCTTTTTAGTGTGTCTTCGCATGAGTCATTGCCGTCCCGCTGACTTTTTTTCGCGCTTACGTCACAGGTGATGGCTCAGTCGAAGATATATTGATTGCAGAGATGATGTATGGCGGTTCGTTATAAAATTACGGCAACGATAATGAAGCCCGGCAATCCACCGGTATTCTGGACCCGTTATTCCGGAAGTAAAATGACTCGTACTGAGTGCGAGAAGATGTTCTCTGTTCCCAAAGAACCGGAGCAGACCTGTATGCTTAAAACCCGAATTGAAAATTTCTATTGTGAAAGTATTGTGGATGAAAAAGTCTGAAAATATACTGATAATAATGACGATGACTTTGACTGGTTGATATATTGTGTTGCCTTACAGTGATACTGTAAGGGCATGCAAACTGATGAATAATCCCTTATGTTGAGACGTTGAGGTCTCTGCCGGGCATATCTGCCCGGCTTTTTTTATGTCCGGGATTGACGAAAATCCGAAAATTCTCATATCTGCAGAAAAATGAGAAAACAATTCCGATTATTGTCTGATTTATTAATGGCTGGCTCTGTTATGGATAATACCAGAATTCGGGAGGATGCTTTGGGATAAAGCGTTATCACTGGGGGTGTCAGCTTCATGAGGTTAAAAGAGACGTGATAACGCCTTATCCCGAAGGATGAGAGTGTTCCCTCTCGTGTCAGATTTCCAGGTCGTCAAAAAAGAGAGAACACTCTCTGATTTTGGGGGCAACATACTTCCGTTTGTTATTTTGTTGCCTTTCAGACAGAAGGGCAATGAAAAATATCAGAAAAAATCTTAATTCTTCATTTCATCGTTAATTTTCAGTTTCCGGTTTTGAATTTATTGATGACCTTCCCGGTGGTTCTGAGCACGCTGTCAGACATGTCTTGTCTGACGGAGTTATTTCATGTACCGGAATCTGTTGTATTCCTTTCTTGCTCTGCCGGTGATATCCGTTGCCGGCACCACTGTTTATACCGATTCGGCGCATCCGCCGGTTAACCTGCCTCCTGAAGTGCAGGTCGTGTTACTCGACGGGCCACAGCAACTGCAGGACGCTTTTTTCGGCCCGTTGCCGGCTGACCCTGAAGCCGCTGAGGCTGTTGTTCGTGAGCACATGCAGTCCCCTGAATGGTCGTCTGCACAGGCTGACCTTGCAGAACGTTACCGCCTGGTGACCCACGCCTGGTCGCTGGGACTTAAAAAATACCCTGCGGTGGTGTTCGACGACCGGGAAGTGGTGTACGGCACCACCGATGTGGCACAGGCTGAGCGGCTCAGGAGTCAGGGAGGCCAGCCATGACGGGGTTGCGAGCACGACGTTATGCCGGCGCATTTTTGTTGTGGACAGTGACTGTTTCCGTGGCCGGAGCGTCCCTGAATACGACACAGATAGTGGCCAGTGCTGTCTCTCAGAGCTGCATCAGCTGGCGGGTCAGTGGTATCTGTTACTGGCTGTACTGTACGCCCTTTGGCTGTAAGGTCCGGACGTCTGTGAAGGTTTCACATTTTATTCCTGAAGCGGTGGTGTCCACTTATACCGCACCGGGCGGTAATCCATGGCAGGAGATGGCTCTGGTCAGTCAGGCATCCGGCGGTGTGGAGCACGCCATCAGCAGCGGGATTGCCGGGTTGTCTGCCGGCGGGGGAAACCCGGCAGATATGAAATTACCGGGACAGCGTAAATCCGCTATCCGTTTCAAATACGCGGATGCGCTGGGACATCCGGCCACGTTGCTTATCGGGGGCAGCATTCCCGGGTATTCGTGTGAGTCTGCTGCCACTCCACTGAAGCCTTATTTTCTCAGCACACTGGACACTTTTGCCTGGCGCACCGGCATGCCTGAATCCCTGTATCCCGAAGCCATGATACCCGGCAGACGAGAGCTGGGGAGTCAGCGTAATGCAGACATGTGGGGAAATATCTACCCCCGTTCCGGTTTTGTCAGCCAGACCGATGATGACAAAGCGGCAGCCCTGGTTGCCCAGCGGGTGGCGGACATCATCACACGCACCGGAGAACCTCACGTCTATCAGTCGCTGAAAGGCCGAAAAAAGGATGGCTACTGGCCACCGGATGCGGTGGAAGAAAATACCGGCACCCGTAATCACAAGTGGCAGCGCCTGACCCCTTCTGTTTCTTCATCCTGCGCCGTGTTTCCGGATGGCAGCCATGCCGCGCCGGAGGACGGTAATGCCGCTTTTGCCCTGTGGCGTCCCTACAGTTGCTGCAAAAAGCGGGGCCAGAAATTTCTGGGCAGTACGAATTTTTAGAGGAAAGCAAATCATGAAGCATAAACCACAACTGATAAATGTCGTGGCACTGGCAGTCATGCTGGCCTGCAGCGCAATGGCCGGCGCGGCGGAGAATGAACGCGGTACGTTCGGTCTCTCCCTGCCACAGGTGAATGACAGTGCCATCGGGTACGGGAAATCCATTGACGGTGCCATCTCGGACAAACTGTTTTACACCCTGGGGGGCGGGTCAGTGATATCGCAGCCGGCAACCCGGAGCAACATGAAGAAGCTCGGGGTGGATATTGGCTGGAGCAGCAATCTGATGTGCGGCAACTTTGACCTGAAAACCACGGTGAGCAACCAGCTGAACGGGGTGACGGACGGTTTTAAAAACCTGATGGGGGATGTGATACAGGGGGCGACGGGCGCGGTGGCCAGCCTGCCGGCGATGGTCATCCAGCGGGCTAATCCGGGGCTGTATGACGCACTGACTAATGGGGTATTACAGGCGAATGTGGCGTTCGACAAGGCACAACTGAACTGTCAGAACATGGCGAAGCGCATGATGGAGTTTTCGGACAGCAGTAAGTGGACACAGGCAGCAATGCTGGATGAGTACAAGAAAATTGTGAACTCAGGGGATGGTGATGCCGTCCGGGGGGATGATGCCGGCCGTAAGGTTACCGGGAAAGAAGGCCGGAAATGGATTGGCGGTCAGGCCCGTGGTGGTGCCGGGCAGTCGGCTATTCGCCCCACACATGATCTGGCCGCAGCGGGCTTTAACATGATGAATAACCTGCCGGTTACCAGCACATCAACGGTCGGAACCTCCAGTTGCACCGGAAGTGTCTGCAGTAAGTTCAGTAATGCTGAAGAGGCGGCAAAGGCGGTGGTGAAAGTGCTGGGTGATCGTTCCATGCGGACCTGCGGGAACGCAGCGGAGTGTACCAGCGGGGATGAAGACCAACAGCCGGGAGTGGCGGTTGCAGGAACCGGGTTCACGCCGATGCTGGAAGAAGCGGTGAAAGTGAATACAGAACAACTGGTGAAGCTGGTTAATGGCACGGAAAAACCGACAGCAGCGAATCTGGCCAAACTCCGGTCCGGCAGTCTGACGGTAACGGCCGGAGTGATTAAGGCGTTGCAACGGGATCCGGATAATGCCGCACTGACCGGACGTCTGGCCGGCGAACTGGCAATGGCGGATACGGTGGAGACGGCACTGCTGATGCGCAGAATGATTATGACGGGGATGTCTGAGCCGTATGCTGCAGCGCAGGATGTCGCGATTGAAGAAGGAAGTCGCCGTATTGAGGCGCTGGACCGGGAGATTGCAGCACTGAAAAACGAGATGGAGCTGAAGCGTGAGCTGGCCCGCAACAGCGTACTGACCATTATTGAGCGTGAAAATCAGCGTGTTGGCGTTAACCCGCAGACGGAAAGTGCGGATAACACAGATACCCGTATTAACCAGCTGGAGCAGGGGAGAAATGAGGATGAGTGAGCGTCTGAAAACAGATAACAAAAAGCAAAAACTAAAAAAAATCGTATATACAAGCGGTGCAATGTTGATTTTTATGGTGCTGGCGTTGTTTATCGCAGATGTTGCCATTCGTTATCCGGGGAGCGTATCTGCGTTCAGTGAATGGATGAGGGCTCACCGTTCTGGCTGGCTGATCTGGCGTCTTTTCATTTATATCCTGCTGGGCTGGGGTATCTGGCGTATTGTGCATGCACCGGGATTCCGGGCGGAATACCGCCAGCCACTGATACGTATCTGTTGCGCCAGTGTGGCGTTTATTCTGGTCTGTGAATACGCGTTGCTGAAGGCGCAGGGAGGCTGATGATGACAACAAACAGCTATCTTGAATATTTTCTGACCCTGCTGGGCTGGCTGATTAATAACGGCCTGTGGAATGTGCTGCTGGGGACCGGGCTGTTTGCATTGCCGCTGGTATTTAAGGTTATTGGGATCTGGCTGCGGGTCAGGGAAGAAGGGGAGGATGAGGGGAATAAGGGACTGCTTTCACTGCCCCGTATTGAACATGCTCTGTACATGGGATTCTTTGTGATTATCAGTTGCTGTGTGCCGCTGGTCAATGTCAGTCTGGGGACTATTGAGTATGACGGCAATCGGGCGAAGCAGTGTGGAACATGGACGCCGAAGGCACCGGATAAGACCGGGTATGCAGGCGTGATTTCCAGCATGGACGGTAAAACGGCGCAGATCCCGCTGTGGTGGCTGATGGTGCACAAACTTTCAAAAGGGGTGACTCAGGCTGCCGTGGCGTCCATTCCCTGTACGCCGGATATGCGGCAGATGCGCTTCGAGGTTCAGCATACCCGGCTCAATAACAAGGCACTGATTGAAGAGCTGCAGGATTTTACCAACGACTGCTACTCACTGGCACTGTACAGCTGGAAGCACCAGGATCAGGGAATGACAACGGATAAAAATACGCTGCGGGATATTGAGTGGATTGGCAGCAGGACATTCCAGTCGCGTTATTACAATGCGCTGCAGTCGAAGATGCCGAGAAGTGCATTCCCGTGGAATGAGGCCAGGGACAGCGGGCGACCAAACACAGGTCGTGGTGGTTACCCGACCTGTAATGAGTGGTGGAATGAGGCGGATGTCGGGCTGAAAAGCAGGGTGATGAAACAGGCCGATCCCGGTATGTGGCTGCGTCTGTCGGCTACGATGAAAATGATCGGGAATACGGGCAAGGAGTATGAAGAAGCGGTGATACGCCGTCTGGTCAGTCCGGTGAACATGACGGTGTCGCATGGGGGCAGGGCCTATGCCGGTTATGGCGGGAATGCAGATTTTACGTTTTTTAATGCCATCAACCGGACTGTTTCCACTGTTGGGGCTGGCGTGGGAAGTGTGCTGGCCTTTCCTGCACTGGATTCAATGCGACAGGCATTACCCATGATGCAGGGGATCCTGTTGATGGCTATTTACGTGATGTTGCCGCTGATTCTGGCGTTTGCGGCGTACGAGATAAAGACGGTGATTACGCTGACATTTGTGATTTTTGCGACCAATTTCCTGACGTTCTGGTGGGAGCTGACCCGGTGGGTTGATTCAAACATGTTTACTGCGCTGTATTTTTCGGATACTCACAGTATGGCCAATCTTGCCGGTTTTCAGAACACATCAGATGACACAATTCTGACCATGGTGGTAGGAAGCATGTTCTTACTGTTACCAGCAGTCTGGCTTGGTGCATTATCGTGGGCTGGGGTGAATATTGGTAGAGGAATTGAATCAACAGTATCAGGTGGAGGAAAACAGGCTTCTGATGTGACAGATACAGGGACGCAAATGGCTATGCAAGGCAAGGGTAAAATCGTAAGCGAGGTGGATAATGTAATGAAAATGAGCAAAAAGTCATAAATACGCAGGAAGTACCACGCTACGGCTAAGTAGCGTGGTTTTATTTAGTCGTCGTCGACTCTGTAGCCATTTACATAATAACCTAGCCCTTGGGGGCCAATAGTAAAACCTTCGGCCGTATCTTTTTTCTCAATTTCTATTTCCGGCAAATTTTTCATCATTGCCATAAGGCAGAAAGGGGCTGCGATAAGGAGGAAACAGCATAACGCTGCAAACAGGCTGAAAATGCCACAGATTGCGATGGCCGTTAACAGCAACATAACAGGAATGCGACCAGTCCAGCCGGGCAGGTGATGTTTGCGGGCTACATTTATACAAAACATATCAATTTGATAGAGAAAGGTTTTGATACGCTTCCATCGCATTGCAATTCGTCTTCCCCTGAGGTAAGCAGCATTGTTGTTGCTCGTCATGAAAAACTCCTAATTTTCAGTCCAATGAGATGAATTTAATGTTCAAACCATAAGCTATTTTTGTATAAATATAGGTGAAAAACCATACAGAATCTACTGATAAACATCTTAAAAAGAGGTGCAAATGCTGAGCAAAAAATTGTTATTTGTTTGTGTCTCATGTCTGACGTTAACCGCCTGTTCTGTTGATGAGATTGCTGCAGTTAACAAGAAAATCAGTGATGGTGCCTTTGCTTTGACTGGTGCATTACGCGGTAATAATTCATCAACTGCTGATAATGGTATGCCGTGGCTGTCACAGAAAGCGCCGACTAAAAGGGATAAACGGGAAAGTATAACGGAGATCCCCGTTGATGTTGATACAGCTGCAGGAAGATTAAAACGGTACTATAAATTTTATTCGAATGAGGAAGTTGACGCTATTCGTAATAATGGAACTACGGATGGGAAATGGCAGGCTTCGGCAATAAAAGATAATGGACATATATGGGATGCGATGCCTGGTAGCTATTACAAAATGGGGAGTGACTGGGATGGCGGTCAGTTTGATGATCATCTTACCATTGAAGTTGAAAAAAATGGTAAAGGGAGTCGTCTTTATATAACGTACGCATCACCGGCTCCAGGGCATCTGAAAGAAGCAACGCTTGCGCCGTTATTTAAGCGAGTAAAGGATGTGGCAGAAGGAAGAGTCAGATAACATTATGGACAGGAGTAATGGTTTGATGATGGGATGTAATTATCAGAAAGAAAGTTGTTCTTAGTTTGTTTATTATTGTGTTTGCTACTTTGTCGTTTAATTTCGGTTGAATTTGGAGGGCAAAAGATAACAGAATACTGTTCTTCAATTGACAAATATAATTTATTAATGGCGGATAAAATAAGGAGTAAGGAGAAACTGTTTTACTTAAGCTTGTATTATTTTGTTAGAGTAGTTGGTTTTATATGTAGAGGTTGATATATGAATAATATTTTGCGGCAGTGGCTTGAATTTGATGAGATGATTACTCCAAAGATAATAAAAGTTATCTATTGGATTTTTCTTGTTATCACAATCGTTGGCGGCGTCATAGGAATGTTCGCCAATTTCTTTGCAGGATTTATTGGTCTTGTATTTGGTGTTATAGGTTTGAGAGTTGGGTGTGAGATGGTTATTTTGATGTTTAATATATATAAGCAGCTTAAGAAAATAGCTGATGCAGTTCCCGAAAAAATAAGAGATGTATCTGAGACTGAAATACCTTCTTCTTCAGATAATCATATCTGATATAACAGCTAAGGTCGGTGTTAACCGGCCTTTTTTATAAATAAAATCCTCCTGTAAAAGGGTTGACATATAAAAGTCCGTCTTGCTAATCTTTCCCCGCAATAATTGTCGCTATGCGACCACCAATGTTCCGTATAGCCTGTGAGGAACGCCTTCGGGTGGCTAGCTAAACACCTCCTGAACCTGAAAGGATGGTGCATTCCATGTGAATGAGGTAAATCTGCGCGCTCTTGAGAGCAGAATGTCGTCACAAAAAGCGCATTATGACGCGACGATGAGGGCTTTTTTTACTTCCATTCAGTACCGCTATGATCGGTCTGTAGTCGTCCGTAAACAACGGACTGATGTCTTTAATCTGTTCGGGCATTCGCCCCGGGCTTCTTACGACTGTACACACCGCATAAGGCCATTTGAAATCTGGCTGCTTGCGTGCGTACGTGGAGTTTGAAGCTGCGCGGCGTCACTTTTGTCGGCGTGTAACGATGACAAAGTGACGCATGCGTGTCTGCTTTACAAACCCGCACAAACCGTTGCGTCACGGAATGTTTTTTAACATTTGAAGAAGTGACCAGACGTGAGAGTGTTTTTTCAACCTTCTCTGCAAACGTACAGACGATACCGTAAACAACGTTTATCGGTCGTTCTTATTGCAGAATTTTATTGTTTTTTAAGGAGTTTTATGTAGTGAGATGCCGAACCGGCGATACCACTTATTAGGGGTGGTATCGGGGGCGACCTGGAAACAGGTACAGCGAATGCTGCTGCCGGTGTGCAACACCGGTTTGTTACCCCTCAATACCTAAACAGTCTGCGCTACCCTGGCGCCCAGGCACTCATTACCCGAAGGATCGCAACGCTTAACCGTGTCGCCAGGGAGAATGCAGATGAATTTTTCTGTTGTGTTCACGGCACAACAGAAAAATTCATCTGCTGTACGTACAGCTGTTTAAGACAAAGAGGAAGTATCTGTGTCCAGACGTGAAAAATTACTGAAACAGGATTTGGTTGCTCATATCCGGAAAGACAGGGGGAGTTTCAAGAAGCTGAGTGACTATTCCCGGATCATGCATCGGTTTGCGGAAAGCCTGGCCAAACTGAATATACAGATCAGTTCTGCTGCGCAGGTAAAAGTGCGGCATATTGAATTATATATGAACAGCAGGAGTGATGTTTCAAAGCGGACCAGAGAGAATGAAATGTCTGCAATACGGGTTATGTTACGTCAGGCCGGTAAATATAAAATGGCAGATCCTGCACATCCCCGTCTCAGTAATAAGGCGTTAGGTATTTCAGGAGGAAGCCGTAAAGGTACAAAGAAATTAATTACGGATGAGCGTTTCCGGGAAATTCTTCAGCGCGTGGAAGCAAAAGATAAAGGTGTGGCAGCTGTTGTTAAACTGTCACGTTATCTCGGTCTGAGAAATGAAGAAGCTGTCCAGTCGGCCAAATCGTTACGGACGTGGAAAAAAGCGTTACAACGGGGAGATGAAAAAATAAGAGTGATTTTTGGTACGAAAGGGGGGCGGGAAAGAATGACGACGATTATTGAACGGGATAAAATTCTTGATGCTGTTAATTACGCACTCAAATACGCCAGTGAGCATAATGAACGTCTGATAGACAGAGATAATCTCAAGTCGGCAATGGATTATTATCTTAATACGTTACGACGTTATGGAGAACTGAAAGGCGGAGATGAGACCGCACACAGTTTTCGGTACAGTTACGCAGCAAGTGCCATGAAATATCATATTATGAATGGTTACAGTTATAAGGAAGCACTTGCACTGACATCAATTGATCTTGGTCATGGCGATGGTAGAGGACGATATATTGAACAGGTTTATTGTCAGTTATTAGGTCATGAGTAATAACTTATATCTATTTTGTGTGGGCAAATAATCACGGATTGTACTATTTTAATAAAAGCAACCTCTGTAAAGGAGATAACAAAAGATTCGCCTTTGTGGTCACCCTACTAGGCGCGATATATTGATTCCGGATGTCAGGCCGAGTTTGAATGTGAAGGAACAGTAGATAAATGGAGCATCTATGATGAATGGGACATCTGTGAATCGATTGCGGATTATTTTGACGTGGTGGGAGATTTTGATTGTGATGTCAGATGGACGGGAAGAAAAATACCGATGAAAGGTACCTGTGTTTTTCCTCTGGGAGAACCGATTAAAAGAACACATAATATTCCTTTTTGGAGCGGTATTGAATAACTTGACATCCATCTTTTGTGTCTTAAAAATATACAGGCAAATTTTGTTACCTTCGGGTGACCACCGATGTTCCAGCAGTCTGTGAGGAACGCCTTCGGGTGGCTGCATTCAACACCCCCTGAGCCTGAAAGGGTGGTGCATTCCACGTGAATGGGGCAAATCTGCGCGCTCTTGAGAGCAGAATGTCGTCACAAAAAGCGCATTATGACGCGACGATGAGGGCTTTTTATACTTAATCTGTGCGGGGGGGCCGCATGGCAGTTATGCACCCTGTCTGATGGCAGTGGCGTATGGCATTTTATCTTCGACTGTGCTGGCGATAAAAGCATCGTGCAGCCCTGCTGATTTATCATTTATTACCCTGTCGGGAACACGCTTCCCGCAGGGGAAATGTGTTCCCGTGATTTTTTGTCTCTGAGGTGAACACATGAATAGTCTGTTAATACTCCTTTACGTTGTTGTATGGCGTGCCTGCACCATTCTTCGGGTAATCGCACCAGTGTCGGCTGTCCGTGCGTGGTGTCAGAACATTCTGGTGCTTAAGGAGCTGAATTTTGGCCGCCAGCCAGGGGATTTCTTTGCCCGTACGGTGTTTGTGCTGCTGCACAATCTGTGTCCGGATTGTTTCCGCATTCATTCCACTGCCGGTGGTGCCAGCTGGTCACTGCCGCTGAAATGGATAAAACGGTACCTGGGGCATGAGAACTTTTCTGCACCGGAGTCTGTATTAACCTCTCCGGTAAGGGGAGATCCGTTTGACCGTTTACTGCTGCAGTTTCTGTCCGGTCAGGGGCGACAGTTATCCCCGGATGACTGGTCAGCACTGGAAGAGGCTGAACATCAGCTTTACTGGCTGCGTGCACTTGCCGGTGGACACTGACAGAACACCGTTGTTTTTTTTCATTTACCCGGAATAACGCCATCGCGTATTCCGTCATTCATATACCCCCGGCAGGGACATATCCCTGTGGGGAGAGTCCCTGCGTTATTCAGGAGAATTGTTATGGGACTCGATATTTACTTTCTGGCTCGTGATAACCATCAGAATGGTACCGTTGTGGAAACACAGGAACATCAGGAAGTGGGAGCTTTCCGTAAGGTGATGCCGCTTCTGACATGGTTCCGTAACCATACTGGTGCTTCGGATGAGCAGCATACTTTCCCTGTAACACGCCGGTCACTGGCTGCATTATTGCGTGACCTCAGTATGCTGACGCCGGGAAACTGCCACAGCCTGTTTCCTTATGTCAGAAACTCGCGTTTACGGGGTGAAGACTATGCTGATGACTACTGGCATGACGTGAATGACATAAAAGCGTGGGTCAGCGATACGCTGAAGACGTTTGATTTTGAGCGTCGTTCACTGGTGATGCTGGCGTCGTGGTAATGCCGGAGGACAGTATGAAATCAGCCTCAGTAAAAGAAATGCCATCAGCAGAGCTGGTTACCGTTATAAGACGCCAGGCGTTTCTGGCATATCTGTCTGGTGATGACGCTCACATGGGGGAGCTGTACTGGTACATGCTGATTAACAGAATGTTGCCTGATTGCCCCTGTGAAGCATGGCATTTTGTGGCGTTTCCTGATGGCGGTGGCTACATGGTGCCTTTGCCTCCGGAGGAAGATGTATTTCTTACAATTCGGGGGCTCCGTGGGACCGATTACACTGTCACTGCAGATGCTGCCGGTATAATTCTTACCACCGGGATTCTGTCTCTGCGGATGCATTTTCATTGCCTGAAGGGTAACGATGAGATGATGCGGTTCTGCAGGACGCGTCATTCACAACTGATGGCATTTGCCGGAACGCATCCGGAGCGTGGTGTGACGGGTGTGATTTTGAGTGAGTATAACTTCAGCAGTCGTTATTCCTGATAACCAGTTGCTTAATCTGAACCGCTGGCGGAGGGGGTAACCTGACCGTCATTCATCCCGTGAGGGCATTGTTCCTCACGGGACAATGCCCTCTTTTATATCTGTTATATCAAAGAGGAGCGTAAACCATGTCTGAATGGTGCCAGAATCGTTTTGAAATTACCGGTAAGTCAGTCTGCCTGGATGTGCTGACGCAGTGGATTGAAGGATGTGAGACACCGCGTTACCGCCATGCCATACAGCAGAGTATACAGCTGTTTCTGGCCGGTTGTGCCGGACTGGTGAAACCCACCCGGACGACGCAGTATCCGCCATATCCGGCGCTGGTTCGTCACGGTACGGGGTTGTCATCTCCGGCTAACCAGGCATTTGAACAGTGGCTGGGGCTGCTGGTAAAAGACGCCGTACTGGATGAAGAGACGATAAAGACCATTGACCGCCTTTATCACCAGTCATGTATTGGCGCAGTCCGCTGGGGGAATCTGCCGGAAAATGCCCGGGAGATAATCACTGCGTTAATGCGTTGTCAGTATTCTGACTGGTTTGGCCTGGTCGGACTGAGCGAACACATTGATGCCGAAGCCTGCTGGAGCCGGCTGTCGGATTACCCGGAACAGGCGCAGCCCTGTGACATGCTGATGGTCATACCCTCCCGTCTGGCCACAGAGCTGAACGGTTCAGGTGGACTGCTGCAGGGCATTTCCACCACGACCAGTCTTTACTGCCGGATATACGGTGTGGAGTGGCCATCAGGTCACAATGTCCGCTGGGTGCGTGATGAGATGAGCAGTCTGGTGCTGCTGACAGACACGCCCTGGTATCCGCCTTCAGGTGAGCTGGTTGGTGAAATCTCGAAGGTGTTCGACTGTGAGATACGGCACTGGTACAGCGAGCCTGTCAGGGGCATACAGGGTTACAACTGTTATGACGGTGGTGAACATACGGACAGTGACCCGCAGGCCGAATGGCCGGGCAGGGAAACACTTCCTCAGCCCCGTCTGTATCTGGTGGAGGAGCGCGCTGAAGAACAGACAGAAGCCGCGTCTTTACCGGTTCCGCTGGCTTCAGGCCAGTAATTAACCTCAGGGTGCCACATTCGTGGCACCCGTTTTTTCCTGTCATCTTTCAGTTCAGCCCGAAGGGGAACACCTGTTCCTCCCCGGGCCATGTGTTCCCTGTTTTTACGGAGAAGTACATGACTACCTTTATCGACCATCAGAAAGCCTTCATTTCGCTGTTTAACCGGACAGCCCCTTATCACAAACGCCATAAGGTGTTTGAAGACTTTGTCAGCTGCAGTGTGATTGCCCTGGAGAACCGGCTTCAGTTCAGTGAGGCACGGGAGCAGAAGTACCTGCGAATCGTCAGTGGTTATGAAAAGCAGGATGTTATCAACATTGCGCATTTGCTTGCCCATGTCATTGAGGGGCTGGAGCAGGGATTCTGCGACTTTCTGGGCAGTGTGTTCATGCAACTGGAGCTGGGGGACACATACCGGGGCCAGTTTTTCACGCCCTGGAGTGTGGCCAGCATGATGGCACAGATGCAACTGGGGAATGTGAAGGTGTTGTTTGAGAACAAACCCTTTATCACGCTCAGTGAACCTGCCTGTGGTGCCGGCAGTATGATTCTGGCTATGGCTGACACCCTGAACTGTTCGGGGTATCCGGCATACCGCAGGATGTGGGTGTCAGCAACGGACATTGACCCGCTGGCAGCTGGTATGGCGTATATACAATTGTCGCTGTGTGGTGTGGCAGGAGAAGTAGTGATCGGCAACTCATTGTGTAATGAGCGACGCCGGGTGCTGCTGACACCCGGGCATTACCTCGGAAACTGGTCATATCGTCTGCGTCATTCTCAGGAGCAGATTGTCGCCTGATACTGAATACTTTTCTGCCTGTGCCAGCCTTTAGGCTGGCTTTTTTCGACATACGTGTGGCTGCAGAAGATATGTTGTTTCAGATAATTATAGAAGAGAATTAATTGCATGCGGAAGAAAACAAAACTAATGTGAGTTGTATTTTTATGTTTTTGTTAATAGTTTGTTTGTTTTATTCTGCTTCTTCATTTCGATATTTTCTTTCATTTTGCTCTGTTTCTGTGAACAGTTTTCGCGGTTACTATATTTTGCGTTGTATTTATTTTTTGTTTTAGAGTAATTAAATTTGTATTGTTCCTATTTCCGTCACAAAAATAAAAAAAGATATCTTTCCTGTGAATTGTTTATAATTCGATCTTTTTTGCTGTCTATTGGGTGTTTTTTGGTGTTTTTATCTGTATTTTTTGTTTTTATTGGTTGATAGTGTTGGTCTTTTTGTGTGCTGCAGCATAAAAGATCGTATTTTTGTCTTTTTGTGGTTTTAAATCTCGGTTACTATTGTTTCGAAAATTTCTTTTGGGGACTTTTAATATTGATTTAATGCATTCTTTTGTTAAAGGAAAGAAATAAAATTTATTGTGCATTATATTTATTTCCAATAATGGCGATTGCTATGGTCATACTTTGTTTTCTTAGTATGACTGTACCAGTCGCTATGTACTGGATAATGTTTTTATCGTCTTTTATAAAACAAAGGAATTTTTTAATGAAAATGATTAAAACTGTTATGGCTGGCGCAGTTGCAATGGCTCTGGTTTCTTTTGGTGCTAATGCTGCAAATCAGGGACAGGGCGTTGTTAACTTCAAAGGTACTGTAATTGATGCTCCGTGTGGTATTGCACCGGAATCTGCGGATCAGTCTATTGATTTTGGTCAGATTTCTAAAGCTCATTTGAAAAATGACGGTATCTCTGTCAAGAAAAATCTGGATATTAAATTGGTAAATTGTGATTTTTCTGAGCCTGATGCGAAAAAAACAGTAAGTGTCACTTTCTCTGGTACAGCTGTTAATGGTCATGCTGATGAGCTTGGTACTGCTGGTGGTACTGGCACTGCTGTTGTTGTATCCGGTTCAGATGGTTCTCTGGTTAAATTTGATGGTGCAACACCAAGCAATGCAACTCAATTGCAGGAAGGTGACAACACTCTGAAATATACTACCTGGGTTAAAAAATCCAGCGCAGCGGATGCTGAAGTCAAAGAAGGTGATTTCACTGCAGTTGCTCACTTCAATCTGACTTACAACTAATCACCCCTCTCCGGTTTTTAACCGTCAGATAAGCAGGGGCGTCAGCCCCTGCGATTACCGGTAAAGAATAAGGAATACTGCATGTTCTGGCGCATGATCCTTTCGGTAACATTTTTCCTGTGTGCAGCGGTTCAGGCTGCGCCATCGCCCTCCTTTCCGCCGCCGGGGATGACCCTGCCGGAGTACTGGGGAGAGGAGCATGTCTGGTGGCATGGCCGGGCGAGTTTTAAGGGGCAGGTGATTGCTCCGGCCTGCACACTGGCCATGGAAGATACCTGGCAGGCGATTGATATGGGGGAGACCCCGGTTCGTGATTTACAGGACAGTTTCGCCGGTCCTGAAAAGAAATTCCGTCTGCGGTTGCGTAACTGTGAGCTGGCGGGAACAGGTAAACGGGTTTATACGGCGAGCCGTGTCCGGGTGACCTTTGATGGTCTGCAGGGCGAAACGCCTGACAAATTCTCGCTGATCGGTCAGGCAGAAGGTATCAGTCTGCAGATACTGGATAACCAGGGCTATCCGGCCCGTGTCGGTAAAGTGATGCCGCCGTTATTGCTGAACGGAAATGAAGAGGGGCTGGATTATACCCTGCGGGTTGTCCGTAATGGTCAGCCATTAAAGGCGGGAGATTATTATGCCGCATTACGTTTTAAGGTGGATTACGAATAACAGGGTGAACAGAAATAACAACCGGTAACAGACGGAAGCTTCCCGGTATTTAATTAACTATTCCGACAGAGGAACTGAAATTAAATCCTGCATGCAGGAGGGGGACACTTTGTCTTTATTTCCGGGAGCAGTCTGTATTAAAGGTGGTGGCTGATAATGAAAAATAATACCTCTTTTGCTGTTAACGGCATTACATATGCGCTGATGCTTTCCCTTGCAGGCGCACCGGCTTATGCCGTCGACTTTAATACAGATGTTCTGGATGCAGCAGACAGACAGAATATTGATTTTTCCCGGTTCTCCCAGGCGGGATATATCATGCCCGGGCAGTACCAGATGGAAATTATGGTGAATGACCAGGGGATTTCACCGTCGGCATTTCCGGTGACGTTTCTGGAGCCGCCGGTTTCCGGTCAGGACGGAAAGAAGCCGTTACCGCAGGCCTGTCTGACGCCGGAGATGGTCAGCCGGATGGGGCTGACCGTGGCTTCTCAGGAGAAGGTCACATACTGGAATAACGGGCAGTGTGCGGACCTCAGCCAGTTGCCGGGGGTGGAGATACGCCCGAATCCGGCAGAAGGGATGCTGTACATCAATATGCCGCAGGCCTGGCTGGAGTATTCCGACGCCTCCTGGCTGCCGCCGTCCCGCTGGGATAACGGTATTCCGGGGCTGTTGTTTGACTACAACATCAACGGGACGGTGAACAAGCCGCACAAGGGAAAGCAGTCACAGTCACTGAGCTATAACGGGACAGCGGGTGCCAACTTCGGTGCCTGGCGTCTGCGTGCGGACTATCAGGGCAACCTGAATCACACCACCGGCAGTGCGCAGGGGACGGACAGTCAGTTCACCTGGAGTCGTTTCTACATGTACCGCGCCATCCCGCGCTGGCGCGCCAACCTCACCCTGGGTGAGAACTACATCAATTCTGAGATTTTCAGCTCCTGGCGCTATACCGGTGCCAGCCTGGAAAGTGATGACCGCATGCTGCCGCCAAAACTGCGCGGTTATGCACCGCAGGTCTCAGGGATTGCGGACACGAATGCGCGCGTCGTGATTTCGCAGCAGGGACGCATCCTCTATGACTCCACCGTGCCGGCAGGTCCGTTCACCATTCAGGACCTGGACAGCTCCGTGCGTGGTCGACTGGATGTTGAGGTTATCGAGCAGGACGGGCGGAAAAAAACGTTCCAGGTGGACACGGCATATGTGCCGTATCTGACCCGTCCGGGCCAGATTCGTTACAAGCTGGTTTCCGGTCGTTCGCGTAACTACGAGCACACCACGGAAGGCCCGGTCTTTGCTGCCGGTGAGGCATCCTGGGGTATCAGTAACAAGTGGTCACTTTACGGTGGCGGTATCGTTGCCGGGGATTACAACGCCCTGGCAGTGGGTCTGGGCCGTGACCTGAATGAGTTCGGTACGGTATCTGCTGACGTGACCCAGTCCGTGGCCCGCATTCCGGGAGAAGAGACGAAACAGGGGAAATCCTGGCGTCTGAGCTACTCCAAACGTTTTGATGACGTGAATGCGGATATCACCTTTGCGGGTTACCGCTTCTCTGAACGCAATTACATGACGATGGACCAGTACCTCAATGCCCGTTACCGGAATGACTTCACGGGACGTGAGAAGGAGCTGTACACCGTCACGCTCAACAAGAACTTCGAGGACTGGAAGACCTCGGTCAACCTGCAGTACAGCCATCAGACCTACTGGGACCGCCGGACATCTGACTATTACACGCTGTCGGTGAACCGTTACTTCGATGCCTTCGGGTTTAAAAACATTTCCCTGGGGCTGTCCGCATCCCGTTCGAAATACCAGAACCGGGATAACGATTCGGCGTTTGTACGTCTGTCCGTGCCGTGGGGAACCGGTACGGCCAGCTACAGCGGCAGCATGAGCAATGACCGTTACACCAATACCGTGGGGTACAGCGACACGCTGAACAAAGGGCTGAGCAGTTACAGCCTGAACGCCGGTGTGAGCAGTGGTGGCGGTCAGCCATCGCAGAGTCAGATGAGCGCGTACTACAACCACAGCAGTCCGCTGGCCAGCCTGTCAGCGAACTTCTCTGCCGTGGAGAACGGTTACACGTCATTCGGTATGAGCGCATCCGGTGGTGCAACGATTACCGCGAAAGGCGCGGCCCTGCATGCAGGGGGCATGAACGGAGGAACCCGGCTGTTGGTGGACACCGATGGTGTCGGAGGCGTGCCTGTCGACGGCGGCCGGGTCTCCACCAACCGGTGGGGCATTGGTGTGGTGACGGATGTGAGCAGCTATTACCGCAACACCACCTCAGTGGACCTGAACAGGCTGCCGGAAGACATGGAAGCCACCCGCTCGGTGGTGGAATCGGTCCTGACGGAAGGGGCCATTGGTTACAGGGAGTTTGAAGTCCTGAAAGGAAGTCGCCTGTTTGCCGTGCTGCGTCTGGCAGACAACAGCCATCCGCCGTTTGGTGCCAGCGTGACAAACGCGAAAGGCCGTGAGCTGGGGATGGTGGCAGACAGTGGTCTGGCCTGGCTGAGCGGGGTGAATCCGGGTGAAACCCTGAATGTCGGCTGGGACGGCCGGACACAGTGTGTGGTGGATATCCCGAAAAATCTGGACCCGGCACAGCAACTGCTGCTGCCCTGCCGTAAGGCGAACTGACGGAACGAGGGCTGACTGCCGGTCATCTTCACTGGCCGGCAGTCAGTAATCCCGTACAGGCATAAATCGATAAGTGGACGGTGTTGCACCACAGACGACACCGGAACCAGAACTGAGAGAAGAAAAGATGCTGAAAATGAAACCGGCGCTGAAAAAAACGCTGATGGCGGTAGCGTGCCTGAGTGCAGTACCGGCAGCCCAGGCTGCCATCTCCCTGGACCGTACGCGTGCGATTTTTAACGGTGGTGAGAAATCGATGACGCTGAATGTGGCCAATGACAACAAACAGCTTCCGTACCTGGCGCAGGCCTGGATAGAGAATGAGAAGCAGGAAAAAATCACCACCGGACCGATTGTGGTCACTCCGCCGGTGCAGCGTCTTGAGCCGGGGGCGAAAAGTATGGTCCGTCTGGCCAGTACCCCGGATATCAGCAAACTGGCACAGGACCGGGAATCCCTGTTCTACTTCAACCTTCGTGAAATTCCTCCGAAGAGTGATAAGGCGAATGTGCTGCAGATAGCCCTGCAGACCAAAATCAAACTGTTTTACCGCCCGAAAGCCATTGAGGCGAAACCCAATGCAGTCTGGCAGGACCAGCTGGTGCTGAACAAAACCAGCGGAGGTTACCGGATTGAAAACCCGACGCCGTATTACGTGACGGTGATAGGCCTTGGCGGCAGTGAAAAACAGGCGAAGGAAGGCGAGTTTGAGGCCGTGATGCTGGCACCGAAGTCCACGCAGACGGTGAAATCCGGAACATACAGCACGCCGTACCTGAGCTACATCAACGACTACGGCGGACGTCCGGTTCTGCAGTTCAGCTGCAGCGGAGAGCGTTGTACGGCGGTGAAGAAATAAGCGCGCAGTAACAGGATTAACCGGAGGTGCCTGAGATGAACAGGACAACAACAGGACTCTGTCTGGCTGCGCTGCTGGTGAGCTGCAGCATGAACAGTGTGCTGCGGGCAGATGAGCTGGTCATGCGGGATAACTTTTTTGTGGCAGATGAGACCCGTCACCAGTGGGTGAATGAGCACAATGGCCGTACCGGGATGCTGACAGTCAGTGGTGCGCTGCTGTCATCCCCGTGCACGCTGGAGACGAATGAGGTGGAACTGCCATTGCCGGAGCAGAAGGAGGGCATCATGACGCGTTATGCGCTGAAGCTGAATCTTCTGGGATGTGGTGACGGTGGTGCGGTGACCTCTGCCACTTCGGTGGCAGGGCGTGACAGCATGATGGTGATGCAGAGTGCCCTGCTGACGGGAGTGGAGGACGGCGTGCTGCAGCCGGAGCAGCGGATGGTCAGCACGGGGCATGCTGTTGTGTACGGTGGTGCGAATCAGTTCACTTACTGGCTGAGTGAGGCACAGCAGCAGGCACTGGCGGGTCAGCAGGCGACAGACCGTGCGCATGGGAAGCCGTACATGAACCCGCGGGACAACACGGCTCTGTTGCGTCTGCGGCTGGATTATGAATAAGAACGGAGGAAAGCAGAATGAAAGGCATTATTTCCGGAACGGGGATTGCCCGACTGGCGGGCTGTCTGCCTCTGTTGCTGACGCTGTCTGCCGGTGCGGTGAATGTCACTTTTGACGGGGAGTTACTTGACCGCCCCTGCCAGATTGACTCCGCCAGTCTGAATCAGACAGTCCAGTTTCTGGAACGACCGGTAAAGGATTTTCAGGTGTCACCGGGTAAGGGACCGGCTGAAAAATTCAGCATCCGTCTGGTCGACTGTGACACATCCTCCATCTGGAAAACGGTGAAGCTGAAATTCAGCGGTACTCCTGAGCCCGGAATGAAGGAAAAGTCGGACTGGTTTTTACGTGTTTCCGGAGAGAACCAGGGAAAACTTGCTGTTGGTCTGCTGGATACGGATGGTGTCACTCCGCTGAAACTGGGGGACGCGCACAATAACAGGCAGGGAACGCAGATTGAGGGCAATACGGTAACGCTGAATTTTAAGGCTTTTGTGCAGGCAACACCTGATGCCATTGCACAGAAAAGTGTACAGCCCGGAGAGTATAAATCAGTAGCGAATTTTGAGTTGTTCTATGAATGACAGACTGAAAATATGCCGCCGAATACTGCAAACGACGGGAGGTGTTGCACTGTTATTGTGGGGAGGCTGTGCCGGAGCCGGAGAAAATTCAGGAGGTGTTCCGGGCATACTGAAGTTTGCACAGCAGTATCAGCAGCAGGAAGCCTCTGCCATAAAAGAGGGAGGTTCAGGTGGAAAAACGGACAGTGTCGCCAGGTCTGTCGGAAAAGGTGAATCAGGGGCGGGTAGCAATACCGAACTGCGACGCCGGCTGACGCTGAGGGAACAGGAGGTCCGACAGCTTAAAAAGGAAAACCGGGGACTGCGTGAACGACTGAAAGTGCTGCCTGACACTGCACAGGATAATGCAGAAAAGGACAAGGTGGTGGCTTCCCTGAAAGCGGAACTTGATGAAAGCAGGAAACAGCTTGAGACCATCACCAGAAAGGGAGAGCAGGCTCAGGAAACGCTGAATGCGCAGGTTATTGCGCTGAAACAGCAACTGTCCCGTATGGAAACGGAAAGTAAGGCTGCTGCTGAACAGGCCGGAAAAGAAAAGACTGAGCTGCAGACCACGCTGAATACCCTGAAAGCTGAAATGGCGGATATGCCGGTAGTGACAGCGGAAATGCTGAAACCTGACGATATGCAGCAGACTTATGCCGCCGGTGTGATGCTGGGACGCGATATGCTGAATCTTCAGGCTGCACAACAGCAACTGGGACTGAAAACGGATAACCGTATTCTGATGGCTGGAATACGCGATGCGCTGAACAGGAAAGTTCTGCTGAATGAATCTGTTCTGGATGTCGCGCTGCAGCGGGCGGAAGAACTGGCACAGAAAGCCCGTCTGGCTGTGATTCGCGAACAGAAGAAGGTGGGGGCAGCCTGGCTTGAGAAGTTCAGAAAACAGAAAGGTGTGAAACAGGCGGAAGGGGGATTCTGGTTCAGGAGTGAGTATGCCGGCGATGGTGAGTTTATCCGTGGTGATGACACCCTGGTGGATGTTGTGGTGACAGAAAAACTGACGGATGGCACGGTTGTTGAAGATATGGATGCAAGAGGCCGGGTGATATCTCAGGTCCTGGGTGAATATCCGCCGGTGTTCCGCGAAGCACTGATGTTGATGAAGAATCACGGAACAATGGAGCTTGTTGTCCCTCCGGAGCTGGCTTACGGTGATGAGGGATATCCACCAAAAGTTCCTCCGGGAGCAACCATGGTCTACACGCTCAGGGTTGAAGAGGTGAAACCAGTTGCAGAATCCGCGTCCGGTGAAAGCACCGGGAAGAATATGTCATCTCTGGCCGGAAAGAATGACAAAGCAGGCCGGACAGAAGGAGTGAAAAAATGAAAAACAGAATGAGGCTGATATTATCAGCGCTGACGGGCGGAGTTATGTTGTTATCGGCGCCGGTTATGGCAGTGGATGTCCCTATAAAAATAACCGGAACCATTTATATCCCCCCCTGTAAAATAAAAAATGATACTGACTTTAAAGTCTCTTTCGACAAGATTGCGCTTCAGAAAGTGGATGGGCAGAATTATGCAAAATCCACAACCGTGGAAGTCAGTTGTGAGTATTTTCAGGGGAAACCATATATCCGTCTGTCCGGCGGAACAGGTCAGCTTTCCGGTGCGCCTGATAATGTGCTGAATACCACAGGTGCTAATCCTTCGGCGCTGGGCATTGCATTATATCAGGGGGGGACGGTGGATCCTCAGAATCCGCTCAGACTGGGAGCAGGAGCGCAGGGGCAATATGGATATGAAATCACAAAAGGTCTTTCAGCCGTTAATGTTCAGAACAGTCAGTTTACGTTTACGGCAGTGCCTTATAAACATGGCAATAAAGATTTGAATGCCGGAACCTTCAGTGCTTCGGTCACAATGAGCATCAGTTACCTGTAACAGAAAAATTCTGTAATAAGGTGGAGAAATATATGCGGCACAGCGCGCTAAATCCTGACTCAGTCCATGCTGCGAAATATTTATGTCCCGGAAAGGTTATGCCGGAACATTTTGAACAGTTGATGCTGCTGTCTAAAATAAGAGGGAAGAAAATTAATGCTGCACTGAAGGATTTTCTTGTTAACGGGAAAACCCGGAAGGAAATATTCTGTATCTATGGTATCAGTCCGGGATATTTTTCTCATAAACTTAATCAGTTAAGGCATTGTAGTCGAATGATTATGGATTTACTTCCTTACTACGTGTGTGACGATACGGATAATATTCAAAATGAAAGAATACATTAAACCGGTGTTTCTGGTTCTGCTTACCGGTATGTTGCTTGGTGGATGCGAAAGCAAACCCGGTATCAAACCTTTACAGCAGACGACAGGAAGCAAACCTGTAAGCAGTTCAGGCGACCGTCTGGATGATGTTGAAAAAATGGAACGTTGTCGGCGTGAACTGGAGGCACTGAAGAGAATAGATTCGGCGGTATATAACAAGCGTAAAGCGGAATTTGACAAGCTGGTCTCAGGAGCATCGCTTTATAACGGAGTAAGGAGTGATGTCGGAAATTATACCCAGAGTGCAGTTGATGCATTGTACCGGTTCAGGTCAGATAAACTGTGTGCCGATATAGCCAGTGATGTGTTAAAGGAACTGGCTAAATAATAATGTTATTTCGTGGGTAAGTTTATGAGTTACTTCAAAACAAAGTATTTTTCATTGTTATCTCTGTTTGTCATTTTTAGTAAGGTATCTTTTGCAGCAGAACCAACTTTTGCATTGAAAGTTGCATCCTGGTATCAGGATTATCAGGTTTCCGTTCAAACTCCATCAATAATGTATGATGGATCTGAAGTGAGAATTTCAATGTATGCGCCAGGTGCTCCTTTTTTTTCTGCATCATCACATCTTACTCACGGGGGGTGTGAAAATGTTGCTGCAATGGATGTGCAGGATGTTCTTTCAGTACCTAAAAGTTTTATATCAAATGGTGTTGAGTTCGAATATGTAAGGGCTGAGGGAGATTTGGTTCAGATAGTAAATATGTATAATGGCCAAATTGGCTTAGCTGTTGCTAATACTTCTCCATATAGTTGTCAATACTATATGGATTTAACTAATCAAGGAGGAATACATCCTAACTGGTATGGTTCTGGAAAAACATTTACTGCAATCTATAAAATAAAACGGCTGCCTGAATCTGGTGTGCATAATTTGTCTCTTTCTGTTGATTCTTATTTTACTCGCAGAGAAAGAGGAAGTCGTTGGGTAAATATGGGGTCTCTTTCTGGTTACCAGAGTACCAGAGTTGTTTCGAGTGATTATCGGGTTACAGCCTGGTGTAAGGTTATTAATAAGGATGTAGAACTGGATCATAAATTAATGACTCCTGATCTTGTAGAAGGTAATGTTGTTTCTACAGATGTAAGGTTGGAATGCGGGGGTGGGGGCAAGGGGATAGCAAAATTGTCGCTCTCGAATAAATCAAATAAATCAACTGTAAATCTCGGAAATAATGTTCTGAGTGAAGTTAGTCTGTCTGCAACAGAGGTTAATGTAGCTAAAGATAGCTCAGTAAATATTGCCGTATCATCTAAACTAACTACTGGTTCAAAGGAGATAATAGCTGGAGAGTTAAATGGAACAGAAGTGCTTACTGTTGAGTGGTTATAATCATAGTTAGGGTTGTTTTCGCACATGCAATCACGATATGACATGTATGACAAAATCATTCGTTTTATGGAAGAGCGTAATGCAACCGTATCACCACTGAAAACGCGTGAAATTGCGGATGGTTGCGAAATGTCTGTTTATCTGGCGCTTTATTATCTCCGGGAGCTGAATCGGCAGCATATCGTGGAGCCTGACCGTAGTGGTAAGGGAAGCGCTATCTACTGGCATCTTGTGAATTAATTCACTGAATATGACAGCTGAATTATGGAACTAGCAGAGTGTGTAAAAACAGACTGATATCTCTTTTTTGTGTCTGTTTACCTGGCACTTTATTATCTCCGGAAGCTAAACCAGCAGCATATCGTGGAGCCTGACCGCAGTGGTAAGGGATCGCCATCTACTGGCATCTTGTGAATTAATTATCTGAATCTGATAACTGAATTATGGAATCTGCAGAATGCGTAAAAGCAGACTGATATCCCTTTTTTTGTGTCTGGTATTGTCAGGCACAGTATATGCAGAGGAAAACACAACCTATTCGGTACTGGATAAGCCTGTGGCGAGTGCTGTTCAGGATAATGAAACGGTGGTTGAGTTTTTTTCTTTTTATTGTCCTCCCTGTTATGCCTTTTCTCAGGATTACGGTATTGATAAAGCCATCCGCGAAAGCCTTCCTCCGGGGAAAAAACTGGTCAAGTATCATGCCGGTTTTCTGGGAGAGCTGGGAGAGGAGCTGACCCGGGCGTGGTCTGTGGCAATGGTACTGGGCGTGGAAGATAAGGTGGAGCCGCTGTTATTTGATGCCGTGCAGAAAACGCGGAGACTGAAATCAGCAGAGGATATTCCGGGGATTTTTATCCGTGCGGGTGTTTATCCTGGAGAATATATGAGGGCGCTTGCCAGTAAGGAAGTGGCTGAGATGACAGAGAAGCAGAAACGTCTGTTCAGGGAGTATGGTGTGACCGGCACCCCGTCCGTGTATGTCAACGGCAGATACCGTATTGAGAACAGTGCATTTCAGGCAGACAGTGTGGAGGCTTTCCGTAAAAGCTACGTTGCTGCGGTGAACGCACTGACTGATCGGACAGATAAATAAGTTGCTGTAATCATGGAGGCCGTATGGGTTGCCGGATGCAGCAGTTATGAAACAACCGGCGTAATACATCTGTTAAGGGGGTACGGTATCAGTGCAGGGCTTTTCAGGCCGGGAGAGCAACTCCGGACCAGAGATACGCTGATACTTTGTTTCAGCAGTGCACCTTTGCTGGGATGGTGGCGGTATCTGAAGATAACACAATGGGTGATGCATCGTTATGATATCCGGTTGATTGTTCTGTGTCCTGATGAGGTATACCGGGCGGGTATAGTGTGTGGCCGAAATACAGTGGCAGTGAACGGAGAACGCAGTTGTATTCATTTGTCCCGGTCATTACAGCAGGCAGTACAGCGTCGTCTGCCTGAGGAGATACTGGCTCCTTATCGGGAATGTGTCAGGGGGGGGGTTCTGGAAAGAGCTGTTCAGGCCCTGCGGATTCATCCCGCCGGGGGGGCCGACTGCCCGGCGGCAAGAAGGGCATACTACCGGCGTGAGCAGATGGTTCTGCGTCTGGGGTTTACGTCGCTGATGAAGCTGAAAGTATTCATGGCCGGTTTTGTCGGGTAACCGACCCCATTCATACCTGAAGAAGGAAGTGTTTCCTGGCGTGGGGGACCGGACGGAGAGGGAGATTATGTGTTGTTGGTGCAGAAGAGGACAGTTCGGGATATATGACTGCCGTGAGCGCCCTGTCGGAGGAAGGCTGTTACTTGCGTTTCTGGCTGGTTTTATTTCCGGAGTGTCTGTTGTTGTTTATGCGCTGAGCTATATAAGTGCTCCGTAAAATACGTGTGTCGTATTATTTCAGAGGAACAGGAATGAAGCCAGGTATTTCGATAATACTGTCATTTATAAGTTTTGTCGCAATGGTGGGGCTCTGGTTTATTGTATGGTTTGGTGCAAACTGGTTGCATCACTATTACTGAGTATATTTCAACGAGTATTTTGTAATATAATGTGCTCTGGCTCTTTTGGTGACATGTTATATCTTTTTGGAGTCTGAAGAAAAGAACCTGAAAATATCTCGGGTTTGTTGGGGGCGAAAAGGGTGTATTGTGATTACAGATGAGGTAAATCATGCAATTTGCGGATTTTTTTAAACTATACAAAGAGTTTGGTATAGAAATTGTGTTTTTGGGAGGTGTGTTATTTTTTTTATATAGGCTGATGCTTCCTGATAATATAGAGGTCGTTTCTTCTTTGTTGTCTAGATTCAGGAAAAAAAGCAGACTCAAAAATCTTCTTAAGGATGATTTTCTATCCCCGGAGGCACGAACGAGGGTTAAGCTGGAACTGAATCAGCTTAATAATATGTGGCTTACAGGAATGTTAAAGCCGGGCATTGCAGAAGCGGCAGTTATCCTGACGGTTGAAAATAATCTTCGCGCACGTTATCTGTATGGTTGGCGTGTATGGTTATATGAGAAAAATGGACGAATTATTTTTGATGGGCAGAAGTATAAGAAATTTCTTTGCATTAATTATTCGATAGGTATTCTCGTCGGGCTGTTAACGACGTTGTTTATTATTGCTGTATATTATCAGGGCTTTTATCCAGAATTTAGTCGGGGTGCTTTCCCTGCAGCGATAAACTTAATTGTGTTATGGGCGATAATATTCATGGCAGTCCGGGTTCCTGGTAAGAAAGCAACATTACAAATGAAACGATATATTGAGCGTTATAATAATAACAGAAAAGTAGAATGTAAAAGAAGAGCAGGATTGCATTGATTTACTGGATTGGGTAATGAAGGGATAGTTCCGTAAGTTACGGGTAATAACAATCAGCCATATTGATTTCATTCAGGGCATTAATAAGGCTTAGTTTTTCAGATATTTATAGTTCTTGCCGTAATGATGGGGGCTAGTCTCTTGTGTGGTTTGGTACTGACTGGTTACACCATTATTACTGAACATATTGTAGACTGAATATTTCACACCAGAATATATGCCGGGAACCATAATTAAAATCAAAACGGGTGAAGATGTTCTGTCCGCAGCTATTCACCGTATTGAATGGCTGTTTGATACATTCTCTTCTGTTTGCCTGTCTTTTTCCGGAGGAAAGGATTCCACCGTACTCTTCCATCTTGTGGCCGATGTAGCCCGCAGGAAGATGCGTCGTTTCTCTGTACTGTTCATTGACTGGGAAGCTCAGTATCAGTGCACCATTGAACATATACTGAAAATGCGGGAAATGTACCGGGATGTGACGGACACCTTTTACTGGGTGGCGCTTCCCCTGACCACGGTAAATGGTGTCTCGCAGTTTCAGCCGGAGTGGATATGCTGGGAGCCAGGAGTGACCTGGGTTCGCCAGCCACCGGAATATGCCATTACGGATATGGCATATTTTCCCTTTTACCGGTATGCCATGACTTTTGAAGAATTTGTTCCGGCATTTTCTTCCTGGTTTGCCGGTAACCGGTGTGGAGTGGCAGTACTGACCGGTGTCAGGGCGGATGAATCTCTCAACCGCTTTATGGGACTAGTGTCCCGGCGAAAACTGAGATATGCCGATGATAAACCCTGGACTACGGCATCGCCGGAAGGGTTTTACTACACCATGTATCCGCTGTATGACTGGAAAGCTCGCGATATCTGGATATATAACGCCAGAACCCGTGCCATCTACAATCCCCTGTATGACCTGATGTACCGTGCCGGCGTGTCGTTACGCAACATGCGTGTCTGTGAGCCTTTTGGCCCGGAACAGCGTAAGGGACTATGGCTTTATCATGTTCTGGAGCCAGAAAACTGGGCCAGGATGTGTGAGCGGGTGTCAGGAGCTGCCAGTGGAGCGCTTTATGCCAATGAAAGCGGTGCCTATTTTGCCCTGCATAAACGAATATCAAAACCTGCCCATCATACCTGGCGCAGTTACGCGATGTTCCTGCTGGATGTGATGCCGGAAAGAACAGCAGAACATTACCGTAATAAAATTGCTGTCTACCTGCGCTGGTATCAGACGAGGGGCTTCCCGGATGATATCCCGGATGAACAGGAGAATGACCTGGGATGCCGGGATATCCCGTCCTGGCGACGTATCTGTAAGACACTCATAAAGAATGATTTTTGGTGCCGGACTCTCTCCTTCAGCCCGAACAAACCCCGGCACTATGAACGTTACCTGCAGCGTATGAAGGAAAGGAGGAAGAAATGGGGGATTCTGTGACACCGGAGATACTTGGCAACATGATTCGTCGGTACTTCAGCCAGGAACGACCAGAAGAAGAGGCCATACAGGCCCTGAATCACCTGCGCAGGGTGCTGCATGAGGTCAGCCCTTTTGCACAGGAGCCTGTGGACTGTGTGCTGTGGGTGAAAGCGGATGAGGTGGTGGCTAACGATTATAACCCCAATGTCATGGCACCGGGTGAGAAGAAATTGCTGAAGCAATCACTGGAAAAAGATGGGTTCACACAACCGGTGGTGGTGTCAGAGGAGAAGAATCATTACCTGGTGGTGGATGGTTTTCATCGCCAGGTGCTGGGCAGGGAGGCGGGCACAGGTAAACGCCTGAAAGGCTGGCTGCCGGTGGCCTGTATTAATCCGGAGAGAAAGGGACAGGCGGAACGTATTGCCGCGACCATACGACATAACCGGGCCAGAGGAAAACATCAGATAAACTCAATGTCTGATATTGTCAGAGATCTTTCACGTTTGGGTTGGTCGGATGAACGCATTGGTACAGAGCTGGGGATGGACCAGGATGAAGTGCTGCGGCTGAAACAGATTAGCGGACTGACGGAGCTGTTTCTGGAAGAAAAGTTCAGCCCCGCGTGGATAGTTGATTGACCAGTTTTAAGTTATGTCAATGACCAGAATTTGTGAGGCCGAAAAAGGACCGGGATCAATATTAATATTATTGGTTTTTAATATAGATTTTATATCCAGTCTTACTGGCGTATTTACGGGAACAAATACCTTTCCGTCTTCCGGAATGCCTTCGATACTTAACTCCGACTGTAGCCCTGTCTTTATATCAATGATTTTTTTTGTGCCAGCAGTTTGTCCTTCAAACCATTTCAGTTGGAAGTAGGCTCCTTCACCTGTACAGGATAACTGTACTGGAGAACTGACCTGGTGGTTATTGACTTTACTGGCACTGAGTTCGCCATGATTTAATAAAATATCACGCCCCGGACCTACAGATGCGGAGCACCAGTTCTTTACATTTGTGGTCAGGGTAATGTTAACAGGTTGAAAATAGTGTTGAAGGTTTTTTATTTTGTTAATGATTTCTCCAGGTGAATATTCTGAACGACCAGATATGACTTTTACATTGGTATTAATGGTGGCGCTTCCTGCACGATATATTTGGGACACCCGATATGTCGCAGTCATGCCATTCCCTACAAAAACCCAGTTTGTTCTGTATCCGGACGCATCTCCGCCAGGTTGATAATCAGAACATATTCTGGGTGCTGTACCTGTTGTAATACCCAGGTTTTCTGGCTCAACGAGAGATAGTCTTAAATTATCCATATTAATAGTTTCAGGCCATTTATAGGCTTCATATTTGTATGGTCTCACTGATGGTGATACACACCACCCATCGCCACTGGTATGAACTGCAGTTCCGGTGTATCTAGCAGAACCTGGAGGGGTTTGTGTCAGGATTCTTACGATATCTCCCTGTTTCAGAAACGCTGGAACTTCAGTGACAGAGGAGAAAGATGCTGTCAGAGTTGAGCTATGTATATAGTTATTCATTTGTGCGGTGCCGTTTAACGGGATAATTCCGGACAGCATAAAAAAATATAGTTGAACTGCTTTCATATAGTTATCCTCATTTCTTCTGAAATTTAGTATTTTTTCTTTTTAGAGTGATATTTTGTAGTTTTAAAACAGATGTGTGTGTATGATTGATAATGGAAGCTTATAAACTTTTCATGTGTGTTGGTTTTTTCTTGGTGGATTGAGAATTCTGTCTGGTTGTAGATTGTATATACAGAGTGATAATTTTGTTTTATACCGTGAACGCATGAGAATTACTTTCCAGTAATATTGGCTGAGTGAATTGAATGGCATAATTTCGGAAATGCTTTTGAAGTGAATTCTACTGGAGCCAGGTTGAGAGTAATTATCTGTGAATGGGGAAAGTCTAGAAATATTCGAGTTGAACATCTCTGACCAGTAACTGGTTGTACAGCAGCCTCACTGTAATACTGAGCAACGGTAGAACTTTCTTTCAGGCATTTTATCAGCTAAAGGGCGTGGTCAGTGAACCGTCCGGGAAGAATACACATCTGCCGCTAATCAGTCCGCTGGTTGCCACTCACCGGACCGAATAATTTCCCAATACCGGTAATGAGTTAATGGTGGTGTGCACGTTCTGTAGTGATGCAGAGTGTGTGCACCATTTTTCTTCACAGGGACCTGTATGTCACTGATACCCACCGATGAACAGTCTGCCATTATCCACTGGCAGGGGCAGACGCTGGTTGTGAACGCCTTTGCCGGTACAGGAAAGGCCAGTACCCTGGTTCAGTATGCACTGGCAAACCCCGACAGCAGGATGCTGTATCTGGTTTATAACCGTTCTGTACGCGATGAGGCTGAGCGTAAATTTCCGTTTAATGTGGAGTGCAAAACCTCTCACCAACTGGCCTGGTCGCGCTTCGGCAGACATTACCGGAATCGTCTGGTTGCCAGTCTGTGTATCACGGATGTGGCCAGAAAGCTGAACACCCGTCACTGGCTGCTGGTTCATCTGGCACTCAGCAGTCTGAATCAGTTCCTGTGCAGTGCAGACAAGGAACCGGGGCTGCAACATCTGCCGGATGAGGATGCCCGGGCCGGCACGGATGTCTCAGCCATTCTGCAGGCGGTACAGGTACTCTGGCATGAGATGAGTCGTCCTGACGGCACATTTCCCGTCACGCATGATACCTGTCTGAAGCTGTTTCAGTTGTCATCCCCTAACCTGTCCGTGCGCTGGGACACCATTCTGTTTGATGAGGCACAGGACGCCAATCCGGTGACGTCTGCGCTGGTACTCAGTCAGTCCTGCCGGGTAATTCTAGTGGGTGATTGTTACCAGCAGATTTACCGCTTTCGTGGTGGCGATAATGCGCTTTCTCATCCAGTTCTGAACGATGCAGACCGTCTGTGGCTGACACAGAGCTTCCGCTTTGGATCGTCAGTGGCTCGGATGGCGAATCTGCTTTTGCAGCGTGCTGGTGAGACACGGCAGGTGACCAGCAGCGGTGGGGACGATGAAATATTGATGAGCTGTATAGGCGCGGATAAACCGGAAGGGCACCAGACGGTACTGAGCCGGACGGTGGCAGGTTTTATATGCACGGCACTGATGGCCAGCCTGAGCGGCAGGAATGTATACAGGGTGGGAAGAATTGAAGGCTACCGGACAGAGGCTCTGGAGGACCTGTACTGGTTTTCTGCTGAGATGCCGGAAAAAATGCAGTCTGATGCATTGCGGCGGGATTACCGCGATTTTGATGCATACTGCCGGATTGCCAAATCCACCTGGGATGTGGAGCTGAATCAGGCTATTCGCCTGCTGGATATCTGTTTTCCGTTACCGTTGAAACTGAAGCTTATACAGGAGCACACCGTCACCAGTGAGAAGGAGGCGGATATTACCGTGTCAATGACCCACCGCAGTAAGGGACTGGAGTGGCCGGTGGTGAAACGATTCCGTATACAGGCAGGAGGATGAAAATGCTTAATCGCCTGAAAAAACTGCTTCTCGGTAACAGCAATATCAGTGGTACTGAGACAGCCGCCCCAGAAACCGCACGTCAATCGGAACACCTGCCGGAAGGGTTTTATATGCCCCGGACTGCGGAGGAGCTGATGTCCACACCGCGCAGGAAATACTGTCTGAAACAGTTGTGGGAAAACAGCAGTATGCCACCTGACGTGTATCAGCAGTTATGTCTTACTCCGGTACAAAAACTCCTGACGGCAGCGCAGAATGTTCCCGCAGCCAGAAACTCCCGGTGGGCAGATGCCGGCGGTTTTGGCGACCTGACGCTGCAGTTCACCACATATGCCGTTCGTCTGGCCAGAGGGTATATGTTTCCACCGGATGCCACACCGGAAGAGCAGGCTGCACAGTCCGGTGTATGGAATGCGGTGGTATTCTGGTCAGCCCTGTTTTATCACCTGCCACTTCTTGCACACATTGAGGGGGAACTGGTCAGCGGAAAGTTATGGCAGCCGGGGATGTCATCACCGGATGAGGCATTTCGTTTTCGCTATAGACAGCAACGTCTGCAGGACACAGGGGCGCAGCAACTGGCAGCGCTGATGGCCGGGCAACTGTTACAGGAGGGGGCGATAGCATGGCTAGCCACTGTGCCAGGGGCATTACAGAATCTGGCGGGAGCGCTCTGGCATCAGCATCCGGAGATGGCATTGATTCGTTCAGTCCTGAAAACAGCGGCAGAAGAGGTGGAGAGTCCGATTCTTGCGTCGCCAGTAACGGAACCCATAACGGCACCTTTGCCCTCAGAAAACACTGTGCAGTCTGAAGACAATGCGCCGGAAACGCCGACAGCTGCTACGGAGGTGGAAGGATTTACTCTGCAGCCATCTGTTTCAGGAATCGATGAGGCAGAAGCGGAAGTACTGGATACGTTGCAGTCTGCAGCAGGAGCGGAGGAAAAGGCACCGAAGGAGCAGAGTGTCCATGATGAGACCGATATGCTGCTGAGTCTGTTTTCAGCCGTCAGTGATGACACTGAGCTCACGGAGGCTGATGTGGTGGAATCTATTGAAAATAAAGAGACAGTTTCTGATGAAACAGATTGTGCAAACAGTGAACAGGCTGTCGCGGAAAGTAGACCTGCGCAAGACACTGGTATTTTGGATTCTGTTTTATGTGTCAGTGAGCCAGTTCAGGAGATAAAAAAGTCGCCTGAGCGTTCACGGGGCTGGAACAATGCGGAAAGAGTCAGGGCTCCAGGCAATGGTGGTGAATTTATCGAATGGTTGAGACATGGGCTGAATTCGGGAGATATCCCGGTGAACCAGCCTGGTGCCAGGGTTCATCTAATTGCCGGATATGTATTTCTGTGTGTGCCGGATGTGTTTTACCTGTATCTGAAACAGACTGAGAGTAGCCATGAGCGCAGGTCTGTTCAGTCTGCATTTGAACGCGTGGGGCTTCACCGGGTTCGCTCGGGAGAGCGTTTTGTTCAGGCCCGGCTGTATGATTCGGCAGAACGAACAGGGCGTTATCAACCTGTCAGTGGCTACCTGGTAAAAAGCCACAATCTGTTCAGAGGGAATGAGAGCCCCGGAGATAGTCCGTTTATCGCATTTCCGTGACGGAATGCTGTGGAGAAGGAATGATTTGTTATGGAGCTTTTATGGGATCAAAGAAGGCCGGGAAACTGACCTGGGATGAACTGCTTGATGAGTATTTTTTCTCGAGAAACCTACGTCCAGATACGGAATGGAGTTACCGCAAGGTTGTCCGGGGATTTGTTGATTTTATGGGAGAGGGGGTATTTCCGGCGGATGTGACCCAGCTTGATATTCAGCGCTGGCGACGTCAGGTTCTGAAAACGCAGTCACTTTCAACATACACGTGGAATAACAAAGTAGCGCATCTCCGGGCGATTTTTGGTTTCGGGATCAAAAAAGGGCTGCTGCCTCATACAGAAAACCCGTTATGTGAGGCATCGGTGGCAAAGGAGGCGAAAAAGAAGAAGACGCTGAACAAAGATCAGATGATCCAGATTTATCTGGTTGTTCAGAAGTTTGCTGAGTATGAAACACAGCAGAGGGTGCCCTGCGATCGGCGACGTAATGCCCTGTATCCGGCAAGATACTGGCTGACGGTTCTGGATGTGTTGCGATATACCGGAATGCGTTTTAATCAACTGCAGCATATCAGACTGAAGGATGTTCGTCCCGGAGAAGGGGTGATTGAACTGCAACTGGAGGGAAGTAAAACACACCGGGAGTGGGGGGTGCCGATAGTGACGCCACTGAAAGCGCCCCTGGAACTTCTCCTGTCACGGGCCCGGTGTCTGGGAGCAGGTCCTGATGATTTTTTGTTTGATGTCTGCCGGTTTACAGACTGCATTGAGCCTGATAAGTATGAGTATTGCCCCGCACGTGCCCATCAGGCAGTCAAGGGATTTTTCAGACGACTGTCACGGGAGTGTGGTTTTCTTGTTTCTGCTCACCGTTTCAGGCACACATTGGCAACGGTTCTGATGGAATCACCCGAGCGGAACATGCATCTGGTTAAATCTTTACTGGGGCATCAGAGTATTGTAACGACTATGGAGTATGTGGATGTCAGTGTTGTATCTACAGCCGAAATACTGGAGGTTGCGCTGGGTCTGTATACCGATACACGAACGGTCAGTGAAGTTTGTAAAGAGGGAGAAAACAAGGAAGAAGAAACGGAAAATTAACACAACTTGACAGGGATATTTCAGGTTGTAAGAATATACAGTAACGAGAACAGGGCGTCTGCGGTAACAGACACCCTGTTTGAGGATACGATTCTGAATTCAACCAGTGTAACCAAACTACGCTGATGGAGATTCCGTAATGACCGAATCCTGTATTAAACGCCCGTTAAGGATCTCATCCCTTAACCAACGTGCTTTGATGCAGTGGTGCCCGGACTCGGAATCGAACCAAGGACACGGGGATTTTCAATCCCCTGCTCTACCGACTGAGCTATCCGGGCAACGGGGCGCATTAAACCTGATTCGCCTCGTCTCGTCAATCAAATTTCTTCAATTTAGTGCAGACTGCACAATCTATCATCACAATTTCGTTTTGCAAATTGGGAATGTTTGCAATTATTTGCCACAGGTAACAAAAAACCAGTCCGCGAAGTTGATGAAAATTGACGATATCAACCAGGCT
>Ga0192268_1007_pt1 | contig 57133 bp, 61 predicted proteins | sample Koala_Koa23_N3_FD_131268 | JGI IMG/M metagenome (GOLD analysis project Ga0192268, IMG submission 131268) | Enriched cells from koala feces incubated with labeled cellulose particles, San Francisco Zoo, California, United States - Koala_Koa2-3_N3 ...
TATTGCACAAGGTTTGGATTCCAGTAGAAAATTGTGAAAGGGGAATATAAGCACCAATCAGGAAATCTACAGCAGCAGATAGAATGCCGAAAAATGCGCTGCTTGCTGAAACAGTTGAAAAAAGAAGCATGATTGGCATAAAGAGTGCTGTTGCAGAAATCGATCCGAGGAGCGTAATGCCACAAAGTTTAAATAAATTCCAGATACTGAGATATAGATTTCCTTCTAGAGAAAAGCCAAAGATTCCAACGCCTAAAATGAGTAGCGATATAAGAAAAGTAGTGAGAGTAGAGGCAGTAAAATAGGATAGGATAATTTGCCATCGTTTCATTGGCGTTGCAGAAATGTCATAGTCGATTTTTTGTTCTCTGTCTTGTACAATAGTCGTTAGTGCTGTAAAAGAAACTGTGATCAAGGTAGATCCTAGAATACCACTGAGTAAAAGTAAATTTGCCAGCATATCGACATCGTCCTGCACAATAAGAGATTCTAATCCCTGTATATTTTCTTGTATGGCGTCAACAAAGGTGTTCCGTAAGAAGAGCAGATATAAGAAGAGTATGATGACCGGCGTTAAGAGTGAAAAGAGAACAGAGGGAAGATTTTTGAAATAAATCAAAAGATTTCGTCTGGTAAGTCCCCCAAATTTTGTCATGATGTAAACTCCTTTCCGGTCAAGCACAGAAATACATCGTTCATCGAACCTTTTAAAATTTTAAAATCGGTGATGCGGCTTTTATATGTATAAATAAAATCTGTGATGTTGTCTCGAAACAGAATATTGAAATGATCTGCATCATAACGATAAGAAAAATCTCCCAAAATACGCCGATTTTCCTCTGTGTTTTTTATATACCAGACCAGACGAGAAGAGGAGTATTGATTTTTTAACGCAATCGGTGAGCCGTCTGCGATAATTTTTCCTTGGTCTAGTATCACTACGTGGTCTGCATCCTTGGTTTCCTCCATGTAGTGGGTCGTCAAAAAAATCGTCATGCCTTGTGATTTTCGCAAGTCGTCGATCCACTTCCACATAATGCTTCGTGATTTTGGGTCAAGTCCTGTTGTGGGTTCGTCGAGGAATAAAATTTTCGGCTGGTGGAGCAGTGCTCGGAGAATATCGATTCTTCTTCGTTGACCGCCAGAAAGTTTTCCATATTTTCGATTCCACAGGTTGTCTAGTTCAAATAAGTCTTCGAATTGTGTAAGTCGCTGTTGCACCTTAGACCGAGTCATACCATAATAACTGCCACGGCTTAGGAGATTCTCTCATACCGTTAGTTTTTGATCTAAGATGGAATTTTGAAAGACAATGCCAATTTTAGAACGGATTACGTCATCTTCTTTTCCGAGGGTATGTCCAAAAATAGAAACATCGCCAGAAGTTTTCTGTAAAATGATGCAGAGAATATTGATAGTTGTGGATTTTTCTGCACCATTTTCTCCAAGAAAAGCAAAAAACTCACCTTCTTGTACAGAAAAAGAAATATTGTTGACTGCTACAAGATCACGATACTGCTTCGTTAAATGATTGACTTCGATTGCTTGCATTACAAATTCTCCTAATTCAATTCTTTATTCAATTCTTTTGGACAGCAGTGTACATTAGAATTGTGTGGTGTTGCCTTAGAATGATTCATACCAAACGCTTTCTTCTAGTGGTTTGCGTTCTGTTTCATAGCGTGTTATTGGTTTTATTGCTTCTAGGTTTGCATAGCCCAAGCAGAGGATATTCACCGGCACATATTTTTCCGGAATTTGAAAGGCTTCACGTAGGACGTCTGTTTTAAAACGGCAGACCCACAATGAATTCAGTCCTTGTGCTTGAGCTTCCAGCATCATGTATGTTGTCACGATAGATGCATCGATTTCATAAATATTGTGCTGGTCAAATTTTCGCACCCAAGCGACGTCTTTTTCTGCACAGACGATGATGAATGCTTTTGCAGTGTAAGCTTCTGGCTTTACGACAGCTTCTGCCATTTTTGCGATGCCTTCCGGAGATTGTACCACCAGTAAACGCTGTGGCTGATTGTTACATCCGGTTGGTGCAATGCGTCCTGCCTCTAAGATTGCCTGTAGTTTTTCTGGTTCTACTGACTTATTTTGATAAGAGCGAACAGAATTACGTGTTTTTGCAAATGTTAAAAAATCCATGGCTTATACCATTCCTTTCAAGTATAATATATATTATTATAGCATAGTTGAAATTAAAATGCAACTGGATTTTTGCAGTTAACATGAAGCAACAGCTAAATTAACATTCCAATATATAGCAATTTTAAATTTATCATAGATTTAACATTGGTGCGATAAAACACTTTACAAACGGCTGATATAATAAATTTAAGGCAATAGAATAAATCTAATACAACGATTGCCGAAAAATAAAAGGGTGGCAAATGGCAAACCCTGAGAAAAGGAATGGTGTATTATGAAAAGAGCAAAAATTCGTTTTTCTGCAATGGCAGCAGCACTTAGCGTATTAGGTATGAGTCTAACCGGCTGTGGCAGTGGTGCATCTGGTACGATTTCCGTAATCACTCGAGAAGATGGCTCTGGTACAAGAGGTGCTTTCATCGAATTATGTGGGATTGAAGAGGATGACACTGACAATACGATTTCCACTGCAGAAGTTACCAACAGTACGGCAGTTATGCTAACAACAGTTGCAGGCAATACGGATGCAATTGGTTATGTTTCGATGGGTTCTCTGGATGATTCTGTCAAGGCGGTAAATATCGAGGGCGTATAGACAACGACGGAAAATGTAGAAAATGGTACTTATGCGATTTCTCGTCCGTTTAATTTGGTGACCACGGAGAGTGGTTTGACCAACGAAGCGGCACAGGATTTCTTTAATTATATTATGAGTGCCGATGCTGCAGAGGTTATTTCCGAAGAGGGCTATATTCCGGTTGGTACAGAGAGTTATACCTGTAATGGTGCAAGCAGCAGCGTAGTTGTCGCAGGATCTTCTTCGGTTACACCAGTTATGACAAAGCTGAAAGAGGCGCATGCAGAAGTCAATGCTAATGTCACGGTGGATATTCAGCAAAATGACTCCACTACAGGTGTAACCTCGACGCAAGAAGGTGTCTGTGATATTGGCATGGCATCTCGTGAACTGAAAGAGAGCGAAACTGGCGTGACCAGTACGGTTTTAGCAATGGACGGTATTGCTGTAATTGTCAATACAGAAAATGAAATTGATGAGCTGACTATTGATCAGATACGACAGATTTATATTGGTGAAATTACAGAGTGGGACGGCTTAACAAGTGAATAATCGAGGTTGATACGGGATGCGTAAATATAAAGAATCCATCATGAGAATTGTGTTTCTCATTGCTGCTTGTATTTCTATTGTTGCGGTTGTTGTGATATGTTTGTTCCTGTTTGCAAATGGCTTTCCAGCAATTGCAGAGATTGGACCGCTCAATTTTTTAGGTGGTCTCGTATGGAAACCAGGCGAAGGAGAATATGGAATTTTACCTATGATTGTGGCGAGTATTTATTCCACGGGAATCGCCATTATTATCGGTGTACCCATTGGATTGCTGTGTGCTGTATTTATGGCACGGTTTTGTCCGAAAAAGCTGCACAAAATTTTGAAACCGGCGATTTCACTATTGGCAGGCATTCCATCAATTGTATATGGCTTTTTTGGACTTGTTGTGCTCGTACCATTGATGCAGAATATTTTCGGTGGCAGCGGAAAAAGCGTGTTAACTGCTGGTATTTTACTTGGTATTATGATTTTGCCGACCATTATTGAACTGTCCGAATCTTCAATTCGTGCGGTATCTGAAAGTTATTATGAAGGTTCTCTCGCACTGGGTGCAACCCATGAACGCAGCGTGTACCGTGCTGTATTGCCAGCAGCAAAATCCGGCATCATGGCAGCAATTATTCTAGGAATTGGGCGTGCAATTGGAGAGACTATGGCGATTGTGATGATTGCAGGAAATCAAGCGGTGATGCCTTCAAGCCTATTGTCTGGTGTCCGTACGATGACAGCAAATATTGTTATGGAAATGGGTTATGCGACTGACTTGCATCGAGAAGCACTGATTGCGACAGGATGTGTGCTGTTTGTCTTTATCCTGATTATCAATGTGTGCTTTTCACTGGTGAGAAAGAAGGAAGATTAATGCGCAAAGAAAAATTAGATGCAGTAGAAGTAGTCGGCATCAATACACAGACATTTCGACAAAAAATGGAGGTATATAAAAATCACCCCGGCTCTTTGGTCATGCTGATTTTAACACTTTTGGCTGCGATTATTACAGTGGGTGTGTTGTTATCCTTGATTATTTATATTTTGGTAAAGGGTATTCCGAACATTCGATTGTCGATGTTTTCGTGGCACTATACTACGGAGAACAACTCTATGATGCCGTTTCTGATTAACACAGTTTTGATGACACTGTTGACACTAATAATTGCTGTGCCGGTGGGCGTATGTTCAGCGATTTATCTGGTAGAGTATGCGAATAAGGGCAGCAAATTTCAAATGATGCTAGTCAAGGTTATGCGAATGACAACAGAAACGCTACAGGGGATTCCTTCGATTATCTATGGACTATTTGGATTTTTGGCATTTGTGATTACTTGTGGATTTAGTTATTCGCTGCTAGGTGGCGCAATTACCATGGCGTTGATGGTTTTACCGTTGATTATGCGATCCACGGAGGAAGCACTGTTAAGTGTGCCTGATTCGTTCCGAGAGGGTAGCTTTGGACTTGGCGCAGGAAGATTGCGAACAGTCTTTCGGGTAGTACTTCCTAGTGCAGTTCCTGGTATTTTATCTGGCGTCATTCTGGAGATCGGACGTATTGTCGGTGAAACGGCAGCATTGATGTACACTGCCGACACATCGACAGATGTTTGCACCGGTTTCTTGAAACCTTGTCGTACCTTAGCGGTACATATGTACCAGTTGCTTTGTGAGGGCAAATATATGGATGCAGCTTATGCTACGGCGGTAGTTTTGTTAATACTGGTCATTCTCATTAACGCCCTGTCGAGTTCTGTGGCAAAGAAGCTTACATGAAAATAAAAGAGGAATCAATATGAATAAATTTGAAATTCATGACATGGATTTATATTACGGTTCGTTCCATGCATTGAAGAATGTTCAGTTGGATTTACCAGAGCATGAGGTTAGTGCTTTTATTGGCCCGTCTGGCTGTGGAAAATCGACTTTGTTAAAATCTTTGAATCGCATGAATGATTTGGTAGAAGGTTGTCGTATCACTGGAGATATTCGTTTGGATGGCGAAGATATTTATGGTGACATGGATGTCAATCTCTTGCGGAAACGTGTGGGTATGGTTTTTCAAAAGGCAAATTCGTTTCCTATGAGCATTTACGACAACATTGCTTATGGACCTCGTACTCATGGTGTGCATGGAAAAGCAAAGCTCGATGAGATTGTGGAACAATCTTTGCGGGATGCAGCTATTTGGGACGAAGTAAAAGATCGCTTGCATAAGAGTGCATTGGGAATGTCTGGCGGACAGCAGCAGAGACTTTGTATTGCAAGAGCCTTAGCAGTACATCCAGAGGTACTTTTGATGGACGAACCTACTTCTGCGTTAGACCCAATTTCAACTTCTAAGGTAGAAGACCTTGTAATTTCTTTGAAAAAGGAGTATACTATAGTTATCGTAACACACAATATGCAGCAAGCTGTCCGTGTGTCTGACCGTACTGCCTTTTTCTATTGGGTGAGGTAATTGAGTATGCAGAAACAGATGAATTGTTTTCGAAGCCGCAAGACAAGTGGACGAAGGAATATATCTCAGGGAGGTTCGGATAATGAGAGATCTATATGAAGCACAGCTTGCTACATTAAAAAACGATATGATTCGCATGGGTGCGCTTTGCGAAGAGGCGATTAGTGCGGCAATACAGGGACTTTTGGAGAACGACCCGGGTTCTGCCAAAAGAGTTTCTGATATTGAATCGGAAATCGACGACTTTGAACGAGACATTGAGCGACTTTGTATGAGGTTGCTCTTGAAACAGCAACCGGTAGCAACCGATTTGAGGACTGTTTCTTCAGCGTTGTGTATGATTTCAGATTTGGAGCGAATTGGTGATCAGGCTTTTGATATTGCAGATATTACGAAGAATCAATCAGAACATAAGGATTTTGCCAGTAAGGTGCATATCAAGGAGATGGCAAACGCAGTTATTGTGATGGTGACGGATAGCGTGGATTCTTACGTAAAGCTGGATCAGAAATTGGAGGAGAAAGTTGCGACAGAGGATGACAATATTGATGCACTTTTTTTGAAGATATTCCATGAAATTGCTGCACTTATCGAGTCCGGCGATAGTGGTGCAGAACAGGCACTGGATCTGCTAATGATTGCAAAGTATCTGGAGCGCATCGGTGACCATGCAGTCAATGTTTCTGAATGGGTGATTTATGCCATTACTGGTGAACACGTGAAAAAATAATCTGATTTGAAAGTAAAAGTAGAGAAAACGTGGAAAATTTTTCCTTAGATGAAAAAAACAAGAAATCGGGGATTTTTACCGTTCTTGCTTTTTGTTTGTAAACAGGGTGGCATTACTTTTCCCTATATTCCAAAACGAATGAGGAGCGATATGGTATGATTTATTTTGTAGAAGACGACGATAATATTCGGGAACTGGTGATTTATACATTGTGTAACACCGGAATGGATGCCAAGGGATTTGCTTTGCCGTCCGCATTTTTGAATGCGATGCACGAACACTTGCCGGACTTGATTCTTTTGGATTTGATGTTGCCGGAGGAGGGCGGATTAGAAATCCTCAAGAAAGTACGGCGTGACAGTAAGACCAAGTCCTTACCAGTTATGATTTTAACTGCAAAGGGTACAGAATACGATCAGGTAGTTGGGCTAGACAGTGGTGCAGATGATTATATTACAAAACCGTTTGGCATGATGGCGTTGGTGGCAAGAGTCAAGGCGGTATTGCGTCGAACGGAAAAGAACAATGGGATGGAAAAAGTGCTGATATTTGGAGAGCTGGAAGTCAATCCGATTCGACATACTGTTTTTGCGGCTGGAGAACCAGTGAGCCTCACATTAAAGGAATTTGAACTGCTCTGTTTACTTTTGGAAAATCCTGGAATTGTCTTTACTCGTGATCAACTGCTTAATCAGATTTGGGGTTATTCTTTTGACGGGGAAAGTCGGACAGTAGATGTTCATGTGTGGCATTTACGGCAGAAGTTGGGAGAATGTGGAAAGTGTATTGAAACCGTACGAGGTATTGGTTATCGGGCAGGAGATGGGAATCTATGACCAAACGAATTTTTCTTTCGACGATTAAGGTAGTGTTATTGGCACTATTATTGAGCTTGGGATTAATAATAGGAGTATTGTACGAACATTTTCAAGATTTGCGCTTAGACGAACTGAAAGCGGCGACAGCTTTTGTATCTGAGGGAATGAATGAAAGTGGTATGGATTATTTGGAACATTTGGAGGGGGATAATTATCGAATTACATGGGTAGGTGAAGACGGAACTGTACTTTTTGATAATGAATATAATAGCGACGAGATGGAAAATCATGCAGACCGAGAGGAAATAAAAGAGGCGATGGAAAATAGCTCTGGTATTAGCGTGCGACGTTCTTCTACGCTTTCAGAAAATACGCTTTACTATGCGATTCGACAAGCAGATGGGACTGTTTTGCGTATGGCGACGGCACAAAGTTCCGTTTTGCTTTTGGTGGGAGGAATGCTGACACCGTTTTGTTTTATTTTACTGGCAACTTGTATTTTTGCCGGATTACTCTCTTACCGTGTTTCAAAAAAGATTGTCAAGCCGCTTAGTGAGATTGATTTACGTCATCCGGAACAGGTAGAAACCTATGACGAATTATCGCCATTTTTGCAGCGAATTGTGGCACAAAATCGTGAAATTAATTTGAAAATTGAGGAGATTCAAAAGCAGCAACACGAATTTTCTATGATTACCGAGAACATGAGTGAGGGATTGTTTGTTATTGACCATAACTATCAGATTTTGTCGTACAACAAGAGTACTATGAAAATTTTTTCCATGATACCAGATTTTACGTATCAGAGTTTGTTATCTGTCAATCGCAGTGAAAATTTTCGCAATGTAGTAGATAGCGCATTGCAAGGACGGCATACACAGCAAAATTTAGAATTAAATGGGCGTGTTTATCAGATTATTGCCAGCGCAGTACATGATGAGAATGTGCAGGAGGATTTGGTGGGTGCAGTGATATTGGTGCTGGATATTACAGAAAAAGAAGAACAGGAACGTTATCGCCGAGAATTTACTGCAAATGTTTCTCACGAACTGAAAACCCCCTTGACTTCTATTTCTGGTATTGCAGAAATTATACGAGGTGGTATCGTAAGACAAGAAGATATTCCACATTTTGCGGGGAAGATTTATGAAGAATCTCAGCGTTTAATCACACTGATTGGAGATATTATCAAGTTGTCGCAATTAGACGAAAACGAGGTTACATTAGACCGAGAACAAGTGGATTTATTAGAGGTATCACGCAATGTAGTGAAGCAATTGACGCCTATTGCACACAAGAATGGAATCACGCTTGCTGTTAAGGGCAGTCATGGCACAGTTTTTGGAATTCGACAAGTGCTTATGGAAATGATATATAATTTATGTGAAAATGCAATAAAATACAACAAGAAGGACGGTTATGTATGGATTTCTGTTCAAAAAGAAGAACAAAAAATAGTCGTATCGATTAGCGATTCAGGTATTGGTATACCGGCTTCGGCACAGGCTCGTGTTTTTGAGCGGTTTTATCGTGTAGACAAGAGCCATTCGAAAGCTGTTAGTGGAACTGGTTTGGGATTATCCATTGTCAAGCATGGTGCAGCATTACATCATGCAGAAGTTGAATTAGAAAGTGAAGAAGGAGAGGGGACAACGATTACACTGACATTTCCGATATAATGAAAATAAAAAAGCTTTGACGAGTAAAGTCGTCAAAGCTTTTTTTATTATTTTAGTTTTTCTCGTTCTGACTGCAATTCATAGGACAACTGTGCTACACGCCAATGGATATTGGTAGACGTCAAAACGGCTTTGTAGATCGATTGTAAGCCGGCACATCGTAGCGACGTTAAAAGCTTGTCAATATGCGAGTCTTTGCAATTGCATAATAATAGAATACCGGCGTCAGGGATGTCTGCTGATTCTGGAGCATCTAGCGTAGAATGTGAAAATTTGCTTGTTTGCTGAAAACCGGAAAGTATACCGAGTGTTTGATTTTCATCAAAATTAGTAATTTCTGTAAACCGCAATCGTAGTTTTTGCGCTGTCTTTGCAATAAAAGCGATTTCATTATCTGAGCGTTTGCCGGGGAATAGTAATATTTTTTCCATTGTTTTTTCCTTTAAAGATTTGTTGACATTACTTCACCAATTAACCAATCATATAATAGAAACGGCTTGCAGAGGAAGTTGTGTCTGTTTCGTAAATTAGTGTGTCTGTTTCACCGATTAGACAAAGGAGTATGAAAAGTGCTGAGCAAATAATACCAATAATGGAACAAATGATACCGGCAATAGCAAAAGAACGGCTGTTTTTGGAAATCTTATTCGTATCTCCTGTTGGATAAGGCATTGTTGGTTGTTCTCTAAGTACAACAATACCGAGAATCAATCCAATGATGCCCACGATTATGCCGATGCCGCAGAAGCAACACGTAGGAATGGAAACAATGCCCAATACCATAGAAGCGATACTCTTTCCACTGGTTGGTGCTTAGTCTGGTTGTTGTGGATAAGGAACAGAACTGTATCCGCTGGAATAGGGGTTGTTATATGAATTCTCATAGGTCGGTGGCATTTGCTGCTCAAAATTGTTATTTGGTGGAATACTGTTTTGTACGTAAGGATTTTCATTATGTGAATTTTCATCGCCTGCATCATAGTCATAGGAATTTGGTGGTACCTGAGACTGCTGCGAGAGCGGCTGAGAATTGACTGGATTTGACTGCGTTTTAGGTATTCCTGATGAATCACTTGTCTGAGATTCAAATGCAGTGTTGTCTATTTCCGATTGGACATATGAATAAGGTGCATCTGGTTGCGGTTCTTCAAAGTGTTGTATTGCAGTAACATCTGCACCACAGTTGGAGCAAAACTTGGTATTATCTTGCAGCATTTCGCCACAAATTTCGCATTTTTTCATGTCAAATGTTCCTTTCATCGATGACTTTCGAGATGATTTTCATATTTATCATATCATAAAAAATTGGATTTGTCAATTCTGTTTTTCGCCTATTTTCCTTTTTAAAATGCGGACATCGCTGCCTACAAAGTGATGTACTGTGTAAGTAGAAAAAATGCGAGAAGTAATGCGCTCTTCATAAAGATGAGAAATATCGTTAAAATCGAAGTTAGAGCTGATAATGGTTGGCTTGTGGCGGTTCATGCGTGTGTTAATGATATTATAGATCGTAGACTGATAAAATTGAGAGTGAAATTCCGTTCCCAAATCATCTAAAATGAGTAAGTCGCAGGATAGAAGCAATTCTAATGTATCGGTTTCATTATGATCCTTGCCGAAGTGCTCCTTCTCTACATGTCGTAAAAAATTGATGACAGAATCGTATAAGACGTGAAAGCCTTTTTGTAGAACCTCGTTGGCGATGGCTAAAGATAAATGTGTTTTTCCAAGCCCTGTTTTTCCGTAGAAGAGAATACTTGGGGAAGAAAGGGAAAAATTATGCGCATATTCTTTACAGTAAAGGTAAATAGATTCCATAGCACGATAACAACTTTTTCCACTTTCTGTCTGGATTCCTTGATAATAATTTAGTGAAAAAGAGGAAAAGTCGCTAGTCAGAAATTGTACGCTTTTGTTTAACTCTTCTGTTGCTAGCTTAGCACATAAATTTGTCAGGCAGCTGCAATAAGCGTTATTAGAATAACCGGTGTCTTGGCATTTTTCACAAGTATAATGAATTTTCAGATAATCAGTAGGATATCCATTTTGCACCAAGAGCTGTTGTACCATTTCTTGCGCTTGTTCATTTCGTTGTTGTAGTGATGCGACTTTTTTTTCTACATTTACGCCATTTTGAATCATTTGAAATAACTCTCGACTCGTACGGAATAGTTGACGGTTAATTTCAACAATTTCTGGGATTCTATCTTCGATTTCTTGAATGCGTTCTTGTTGATCGTTTTGCGCAGTGCAGCGTCGATTGGAAATGATTTGCATAGCACGTTCTAGATGCGTTTCATTCATAGTCGTCTCTCCTTATTTCAATTATTCATCAATATTGTAGATGAACGAGCGATAATCGTCTGCGTGTTCACTTTCTGGAATGACTTGTTTGTCACTGTACCGTTTCGATTTGGAGACAGCGTTAGCATGACTTACTGGCGGTTGGTCTTTGGTATCTACATCTTCTCGAGTCTGATAACCGGCTTGTACCCAACGTGTTAAAATTTTATTCAAATATTCAAAGGATAGCTTGTTGTTTTCGGTGCCTTCCAACGTTTTTTCGTAAGCGTATGTGATTAGCTCCATTGGAATATTTTGATCTTGCCATTGGTTGATATAATCTTGCTGTTTCGGAGTTGGACGACGCTGCATTTCAAAAAGTTTTTGAATTTTTCCGGTAAAACTGCATCGATGTTCCATATCGTTAATTGCTTCTGTCACTTGAGATAGTGTTTGCAAGCCGTCATTCCACCAAGCAATGATGATAGATTCTGCATAAGACACGCTGCACTTATCAATAGATTTACAATAGAGCAGTACAGTTAAAATAATATCGCTGCCGATATTATAATAGTCGTGCATCCAAATTAAAGCTTTCTGCTCTACGTGTCGCAGAGGACGCCCCATTTGTTGTTCTGACATACGGAAGAGATTTTTTAAATCCTCTGATTTCTCTAGCGCAGCGGCGATTTCTATAGGGGACAGTTCCCCATTTTTTGCACTGGAAAGGGGCGTGGCATATTCCTTTTTTGAAATATGTGTCTTTTTTTCATTAGATTCTGTTGATTTTGAAGGAATCTCCTCAGCTTTTGCAGTAGATGATGTGTTTAATGGCGGAGCGTACTCCTGGTCATTTGCAGGATTGTGATCCGGCTGCGGTTTGTCATCAACTGGATGTTGTTCTGCTTGATTCTTGTAGACAACAGATACGGGTGCAAAAAGATCTGTCTGCTGCCAAAATAAGACAGATTCTTCTGCTAGTTCTGTTGGAATTGAAAGTGCTCGTGCAACTGTTTCTGTTTGAAGTGGCTCACCGCTGTGGCGAAGTAAGTAGAGCAAAACTTTTAATTGAGAAGGTGTTGCCAGTTTTAAATATTGGTCTACAACAATATTAGGTACGCCAAACATCTGCCCAAAACCAGAGTTATGTATCGTAAGATCCACGAATATGCCTCCTTCAAAAATTTTTTGAAAAAATTTGAAAAAAGTACTTGACAAACGAAAAAGAATGTGCTATAATATATATTGTTAGTTGTCGATGTGTCGGAATTGGCAGACGAGACAGACTCAAAATCTGTTGCAGGCAACTGCGTGTGGGTTCAAGTCCCACCATCGGCACCAAGCGTTTAGTGATTTTACTGGACGCTTTTTCTATTGCATCATAACATAGTTAAAATAATACTTATGTGATACAACGAGTAAAAATGCAATGAGATAAAAAAACACCTGTGCCACAACATACAGCACAGGCGTCATTTACACGTTTATCTATAAAATGGCGTGCCCAGAGGGATTCGAACCCCCGACCTACTGGTTCGTAGCCAATCACTCTATCCAGCTGAGCTATGGGCACATAAAAAATAATAGGGAAAACAGTGTATTATTGCGATTTCATCAAAAAAATCGACTGATTTAAAAATGCATTGTGTAAGAAATCGCCTGATTGTCTCACAACGTTTATTATTATAGCATAAAGAAAATCATTTGTCAAGCCTTTTTTGCAATTTTTTTTGAAAAATTTTTTCGAGATATATTCGAGGCGTAATTTTGTATAAATTTGAGAGAGATTGATTTTGATCTTGACCTTTTCAAAGAAGTATGTTATAATACATAATATGTAATCGTAGTATATCTTGTCACTGAAAGGGCAAACTGTTCTTATATCATATGTAATTTTTATTATAAAAGGAACAGAAAATATTATGTCGAAACAAGAGAAAAAATCTACGAAATCTGAAACCTCTGAGCAGTTGGATCAAGCACAAATGGTAGAGGAAACCGGTCAAGTACGTTCGCAAAATGCGAAGCATTTGATTCATTGCTTGACTGTGATTGGTCAAATCGAGGGGCATACTATCTTGCTGGAAGACACCAAAACAACGAAATATGAGCATATTTTACCGGCACTGATTGCTATTGAGCAGGACAGAAGCATAGAAGGCTTGTTGATTCTATTGAACACCATGGGTGGTGATGTGGAAGCGGGTCTCGCAATTGCTGAAATGATTGACGGTATGGAGACGCCTACGGTATCATTGGTTTTAGGCGATAGGCATTCCATTGGTATTCCATTGGCAGTCAGTGCAGATACTTCGATGATTGTTCCTTCGGCATCTATGACGCTTCATCCAGTGCGTACGAATGGCATGGTTTTAAGTGTACCGCAGACAATGGTGTATCTTTCTAAAATTCAAGACCGTGTCAATGATTTTATTTTGCACAATAGCCGTATTTCAGAGAAACAATTGGATCAAATGATGCGTAATACGTAAGAAATGACAACGGATATGGGAACTGTGCTTTCCGGAAAAGAAGCAGTTTCCTGTGGACTTATCGATCGACTTGGAAATATTCACGATGCAGTGGAAGAATTATACCATTTGATTGAAACAAAGCCACTTCGTTATACCGAATCCGAAACGTAGTGGGAGAGTATAGATACAGAATTATTTCAAAAGAAAGGGGTGCCGTTTTGGCACAAAAAGGGAAAAATACAAAAAGCAAAGCCTCTTCTACGCAAAAAGGCGGTGCTTTAAAAAAGACGAATACAGAAACGGACAAGGCGTTAGAAAAGCTGAAGCATCGGCAGGAGGGAAACACCAAATTTCAGTCAGTATTATTGTTTACAGCGGCAATTTTGTTTTTTCTACTCGCTTTTATTCAAGGTAGTGCAGGTTGGTATTGTTTACACCAATTTGTAAGAGGTGTGTTTGGCTTTTCAATTGTTATCGTTCCAATTATATTATTGTGGACGGCGTATTGCACAGAACGACATACACGTATGACGCTCTCAAAGCGATTGACTTTCGGCTTTTTGCTGACCGTTTTAGTTAGCAGTTTTATTCAGATAATTTTTGTTGGTGATATTGCAAAAAAAGGCTTCTTTCGTGCAATCGTCTACTTATATAAAACAGCAGCAAAGAATGCGTTCCAATGTGGCGGTGTAATTAGTGCTGTTTTGGCGTACCCATTAATAAAAATTTTAGGTAAAACTGGTGCGAGAATTATCATTATCGTGCTACTATTTGTAGCGGTTATGTGGATGTTAGATTTGAGTATGCAACAGCTGTTCACTGGAATTTTCTTCCCATTCCGAAAATTACGAGATATTTGGCGAAATGAGCCGTCGGATGCAGAAGCGACATTACCGGAAGAAACAATGCCGGAGGAGAAACGCCCGAGATTTCAAACGCTAAAAAAGTTTGCAGACTGGTTATTAGGTACGGAGATGGACGAAGAAACTTGGGAATCGGAAGAAACAGTGGCGGATCAATCGACAGAACCGGCAGATGTTACGGAGTTTGATGATTTGATTCATGATTATCAATCGAATTCACCGGAATATGGAAATGATTTTTTGGGATATGATATGAACGTAGATGTACCGTTGTTTCCAGAGGAAATTCCATCAACGGAAACATCTGTTCCAGCTGTGAAGCCGGTAGAAAGAGTACCGGAGCCACCTGTAATCCCTTATCAAATTCCACCGTTAGATTTTCTTCAGCCAGGTGTCAGTCGTGCGAAAGATCAAGCTGCGGAACAAGAATTGAAGGATAATGCCAATATTTTGGTGGATACATTGAATAGCTTTGGCGTAACCGTTCGGATTACGGGAATTTCTCGAGGTCCATCGGTGACACGCTATGAAATTCAACCGGCGGCTGGTGTCAAGGTATCCAAAATCACCGGTCTTGCCGACGATATCGCACTATCCTTGGCGGCACAAGGCGTTCGAATTGAGGCACCGGTACCGGGAAAACCGGTGATTGGTATTGAGGTTCCCAATAGCCATAAAGATACCGTTTCATTACGGGAAATTCTAGAAAGTGATAGTTTTCAAAAGTCGAAGAGTAAATTGACTTTTTGTGTTGGACGAGACATTGCTGGAAATACAATTGTGGGAGACATTGCAAAGTTGCCGCACATGATTATCGCCGGTGCAACGGGATCTGGAAAATCAGTTTGCACCAACTCGATTATTATGAGTTTGCTCTATCATGCTGCACCGGATGAGGTAAAATTAATCTTGATCGACCCCAAAATTGTTGAATTTACGGTCTATGAGGGAATTCCACATCTGCTGATACCAGTGGTTACAGACCCAAAGCAAGCAGCTGGAGCGTTAAATTGGGCAGTACAGGAAATGCAGCGACGGTATAATTTATTTGCTGAAAACAGCGTTCGTGACTTAGAAGATTATAATGCATTGGTATCTCAACCGGATAGCAGTTTAGAACTGATGCCACAAATTGTTGTAATTATTGATGAGCTGGCTGATTTGATGATGACGACCTCGAAAGAAGTAGAGGATGCAATCTGTCGTCTGGCGCAAAAGGCGAGAGCTGCCGGAATGCATTTGATTATCGCAACCCAGCGACCTACTACGGATATTATCACTGGTTTGATTAAAGCAAATATTCCCAGTCGTATTGCACTATCGGTTATGTCTCAAGTGGATTCCAGAACAATTCTAGACAGTGGTGGTGCTGAAAAGCTGCTCGGTCATGGTGATATGCTGTATTTACCAAATGGAAAAATTAAGCCAATTCGTGTACAGGGTTGTTTTACATCGACAAAAGAAATCGAAAAAGCAGTTGATTTTATCAAGGAACAGAGTCAGACACAGTATAATAATGAAGTTATGGAACAGGTAGAGCAAAATATTCCTATCATCAAGGCGGAACAAAAAGAGCAGAAGGCGACAGCAGATTCCACGCAGCCGGAGCCGGGCAGCGATGAGGAAGTTTTAGAGCGTGCTATCGAATTTGTTGTTGAAGCTGGACAGGCATCTACGTCTTCGCTGCAGCGGCGTTTGAAGCTGGGTTATGCCCGTGCTGCGAGAATGATGGACGAATTGGAGCAGCTAGGTATTATTGGTCCGTATGAGGGCGCAAAACCACGAAAAGTCTTGATGACAAAAGAACAATTGGCAGAACGAAAACTTCGTAGATTGCCATAAAGGCTATAACTATATAGGGGGCGAGTAAATGAAAAGACAGCACATTTGCAAGATTATGACATCATTGTTGCTCGTATGCAGCATGACGCTGTTTTCAGGATGCGCTATGGATGACGCAGAAAATTGGCTGACTGATGCCATTCGTCAAGCTTTTGGTGGCGGTGACAACGATAACGAAGGTACAAGCTGTACAGTTTATTTTCTCGATGTGGGACAAGGCGACAGTACGTTGATTATAACGGACAGCGCATCCATTTTAATTGACGCTGGAGAGCAAAGCGCAGGTGATGATGTCTTGGCGGATTTACAGCAATATGGCGTAGAAACGTTGGATTGGATTATTTGCACCCATCCACATGCAGATCACATTGGTGGTTTTTCGATATTGTTGGATTATGCGGCAGATTATTCGGATTTGACCATTGAAAATGCAATGATGCCAGACTTGCCGGATAGCATGATTCCTACGACACAGACGTATGAAAATTTTTTAGATGGAATTGAAAAAAATGATATTTCCATTACTACAGCAGAGGAAATGACGTTGGATTTAGGTAGTGCATCTTTGCAAATTATTCCATCTCCAGGTACAGATTATAGTTCACTGAACGATTACTCCATTTGTGCTTATTTGACTTGCGGTGAAACAAGCTTTTTCTTTACGGGTGATGCTTCTGAACCGGAAGAAACGGACTTATTAGAAGCTGGACAGGTACAATCGGTGGATGTGTTAAAGGTAGGACATCATGGCAGCAAGGAGTCATCAACAGAAGCTTTTTTGGGTGCAATGCAACCGTCTTATGCGGTAATTTCTTGTGAAGCCGACAACTCTTATGGACATCCAACAAGCGAAGCATTAGAGCGATTGGAAGTTTACTGCGGTACGCAAATTTGGAGAACCGACAAAGATGGCACGGTAGAAATCACATCTGATGGAGAAACACTGACTGTGACTACAGAGAAAGGATAAACGATGGTTGTTTTAGAACGCTTTGAGGGCGATATAGCAGTTTTAGAGACGGACAGTGGAATGCAGGATATTTCACGAAAAGAACTTCCCTTGGAAGTAAAAGAAGGGGACGTTTTAGTACTGACGAGTCGTGGGTATTGCGTAGATAACAATGCAACGCAGGCGAGACGAGCAAAGCTGCTCGCAAGGACAAGAAAACTTAAGAAAAAATAAAACGAGTTAGAGCTTGGATAAAAACAAGCGGAAAGGAATTATGGATATTGACCATTTATGTATCGGTGGAGGACCGGCAGGAATCTTTGCTGCATTGACAGCCGCCGATGTTGGAAAACACTGTGCGATTTTAGAAGCAAACGAACAGCTGGGACGGAAATTGCGTATTACTGGAAAAGGACGCTGCAATTTGACGAACAATTGCGATCGGGATACTTTTTTTACAAATATTCCCGGAAACGGGAAGTTTCTCTATAGTGCATTTTCTCGATGCACACCACAGAATGTAATGGATTTTTTTGAATCACATAGAGTGCCTTTGAAAACAGAAAGAGGAAATCGAGTGTTTCCAATGTCTGATCGTGCGGAAGATATTGTTGTGACACTGCAAAAGTGTGTGCGAAAAGCTGGTATTCCAGTTATTCGAGGCAGAGCAAAGTCGAAAAGGAGGCGCAGGCAATGGCAAAGAACCAAGCCAAAAAGCCAACCCAAAAGCCAGCCATGCAAAGTAAAAAAGCACAGGCGGAAGTCTTGGCAAAAAAGAAGCCGGAGGCACTGACGAAAAATAACCAAAAAGTCTTACAGGCACGGATGGCGGAAATTAAAAAGTATGCAAGTGACGGAAGCACAGTACAGAATGCAATACCCTATTGCTGTATGTATAAGGATGGCATTTGTGAAGTGACAGATAATTTTTACTCTATGACAGTACAGTTTTTCGATACCGGATATGTTTTGGCAGACTTTGATGAACAAAACAATATCTTCGGAAAATACTGCAATTTATTGAATTCATTCGACAATTCGATTCAATTTCAATTGACGTTTGAGAACCAAAACCGCAGCACAGAAGAACTGATTGCAGCAGTACAAATTCCGGAACAGGACGATGCATTCAATCACATTCGGAAAGAATATTCTGATATGCTGACTGATAAGCTGTTATCCGGCAACGCTGGACAATCCACTCGTAAATTTTTGACGTTTGGTGTCACTGCAAGCAGCCACAAGGCGGCGAAAGTGCGCTTAGAAGGCGTGAAAAACGACGTCATTCGCTTTTTCAAAACGTTCGGCGTAGATGCGAAAATGCTAGGCGGAAAGGCAAGACTGGAAACACTCTATTACAGCCTGAATCCGTATCGGAAAGAACCGTTTGTGTTCGATTGGAATGCGATGCTGCAAGCCGGAATAGATACGAAGGACTTCATCGCACCATCTTCTCTTAGCTTTACAAAACAGCAATTTGAAATTGGAAATGCAGTGGGAAAGGTCTGGAATATCAATATTTTAGCAGGCGAATTATCCGACGAAATTTTAAAGGACTTTATTGAGCTGCCCTATCTCTTAGGCGTGAATATTCATGCAAGACCAGTGGAACAGGCGGATGCCCTAAAATTCATTCGCTCGAAGCTGACGAGTGTCAATCAGATGAAAATTGATGCGCAGAAAAAAGCGTCACAGGCAGGATATGACCCGAATATTCTGCCGCCGTCTATTCAGATGTACGTTGATGATATTACAAAAATGCTGGAGGATTTGTCCAGCAAGGACGAAAAGTTATTCCACATTAGCATCAGCTTGCGTACGTATGTGAAAAACAAGAAATCGCTGAAATTACAGGAAGAGGCACTGAAACGTATTATTTCCAAAAACAACTGTTCCATGTTCGTCTATGATTATCGGCAGGAACAAACCTTGATGTCCACGCTGCCGCTGTGCTACAACGAGATTCCGGTAGAACGGGAAATGCTCACTTCTGGTATTGCGATTTTTGTGCCATTTACCACACGGGAGCTGTTCACCATAGGAACAGCAACTTATTACGGTATCAATCCCCTGTCGGGGAATATGATTCGAGCCAATCGTTCTGACCTCAACAACCCCAACGGCTTGATTTTGGGTACGCCGGGCAGCGGCAAGAGCTTCAGTGTCAAACGAGAAATTTTAGACTGTTTCTTGACCACGACAGACGATATTATCATCTATGACCCTGAGGGCGAGTATTTTCCATTGGTGGATGCACTGCATGGACAGCGGATAAAAATTTCCGCCAACTCCACCAACTATTTAAATCCGATGGATATTCCCATTCAGGACGAATACGAAGAAGACCCGATTCAGATGAAATCCACCTTTATTTTGTCTCTTTGTGAAATCATCGTAGGCAGCGGTTACAACGGCATTTCTCCGGTGGAACGCTCGCTGATTGACAGCTGCGTACGGAGCATTTATACGAAATTTCTAAATCACAACCCCACGCTGGAAAACATGCCAACCTTACAGGATTTACATTCGGCACTTCTTCAAAAAGGCGCACCTGCGGAGCGTGTGGCAAATTCCCTAGATATGTTCGTCAACGGCACGCAGAACCTGTTTAATCATCGTTCTAATGTGGATATGAACAATCGTGTGGTTTGCTTTGATATTAAAGATTTGGGCAAACAGCTGAAAAAGCTGGGTATGTTGATTTTACAGGATACCGTGTGGAATCGGGTGCCCCAAAATCGTGGCAAAAAGAAAACACGCTACTACATCGATGAATTTCACTTATTGTTACAAGATGAACAGACTGCCACCTATTCGGCTGGTATCTGGAAGCGATTCCGAAAATGGGGCGGTGTGCCGACAGGCATTACCCAGAATATCAAGGACTTGTTGTCCTCCGAAAAAATTGAAAATATTTTCGATAATACGGACTTTGTATATATGCTCAATCAAGCATCCGGCGACCGTGAGATTTTAGGCGAGAAGCTGCACATTAGTGAAGAACAATTGAAATACGTGGAAAATTCCGGTCAAGGTGAGGGACTGATTCGATTTGGCAAAATCATTTTACCATTTGTTGACAGCTTTTCCACAGATACGGAAATGTATCGCTTGATGACAACGAAACCAACGGAGCAAATTTTGGAAGAGAAACACAAGTAAAGGAGCGTGTCACACATGAAAAAGTCGGAGAAAAAACGAGGGAAATATACAGTCGGAAAATCTCCGACAGGACAGGAAAAGGTACGTTTTCGGGCAAGTTCATTTCATTTAGAGCAAGAGGAAGAGAAGCTGCAAAAAGAGCAAAAAAGCGCATTTCACGGTAAACCATTTGGTGCAAAATTGCGGAAGAAATTGATGAAAATAAATGGCGAAATCGGTACAAAATTTTCTTTTCAGCCGCAGATTTACAGCCGAAATATGCGTATGCAGCCGCTGGAAATGGATGCAGAAGCCACACCGAAGCTTACGACAGAATCGAACGAAATTGCACGGGTTTTTGAAAGCTATACACCACTGTTTACAGAAGAAAAGACGACGGAACAAAGGACAGCAGCATTCCAAAAGCTTCAGCAAACAAAAGCAAATGAAAATGAAAAACTGATTGAAAATGCCACAAAAACACAGTTGGAAGATAATAGAGCGTATTTCGCAAATCCCGACGTAGAAAAGCTTTCAAGAACAGAAAAAGTACCGTCTTTGCAAACGAACAGAAGCAGAGAGGAAAGCGAAATTTCGCCAAGCTTCTTTCAAAAAGTGCAATCCAAGAGAACATATCATTTTTCCCAAAAGGCACAATCCAGAAGTCTTAGACGGGATGGTGCAGCACAAAATCCGGAGCAAAAAAAGCGTACCTCTGGTGCAGAATTGCTTGTCGTACAGCGTGCAGCGTATCAATTTGCAAAGAAAGATGCAAAATTTTTAAAATATGATGCAAAAGCGAAGATTTCCATACAAAAGGAAACGCTTCTGCAAGCGAAACGAAAGAAAAAATCGCTTCGCAAAAAAACAAGTTATCGTACATTCAATTCGCCGAGTGCAGAATATTTCGCATATTTTTCTGAAACCTCAAAAGAATCTGTCAATACACCATCGTATGCCAAAGTAAATGACGATTACAAAACGCAGAAAAAAGAATACCATGCGGAAAAAAAGCTGGCAAAAGCTCCATTTCAACTGCGTAAACAGGATAAAAAACTGGAACGTGCAAAGGTAAATAAACTGAAAGCACAGAAGAAAGTTTCGTATGTGCAATCGCATTTGGATTCGCCTATTACACGATTTCAACAGCAATTGAAAAGTGCGATTCCGGCGGCACATATCCATATGGAGCGTACACAAAAAAGCAATGGCAAATTTCACTACAAAGCGACTGTGCAATTAAAACACGAAAATACGGTAAGTTTACAGAAAAAGGCTGAACTCTTACACCATGTGGAACACCGTGCGCATACGCTCATCACGGGTGACAAGCCGTCTTTGCAAAAAAGCCTGAGAACATGGCAGCCAAAGTCAAAAGCATTGTATCCGGTGAAATGGGCAGCGAATGCATCCTATTTTGTCGCACGGCAGACCGAAAAAACGATGTGGAAATCGGCACTTGCAGCAGAAACAATTGCAATCACCGGTTCAAAGACCGTGCTTCGGCAGGGCGTACAAAAGCTAAAATGGAAATATATTCAAGAAGCACAGGATGATGCGCATAAAACAGTCATTGCTGCAGGTTCGCTGTTTTTGACAGGCAGCCGTGGACTCATACGGCACATGGCGCAGAAGCGTTCTTTCCGACTGGAAAAAGCAAATGACAAGCTTGCAAAAGCAGAAAGCAAAATCAAAAAGGTTGAAGCGAAACAAAAGCTAACGCCGCTGAAAGCGAAACATCGAGCGCAAAAGCGTGCGTGGAAAATGTCGAAAAAATCATATCAGAATTTGTGGCAGATTCGTTCCTTTCACTTGACTGACAAGAGCCGTCAAACGCCGATTCGAAAAGCGGCAGTATTATCCAGAAAACAAATCTACAAATCCAATCATCGATTGTACAAAACCCAGAAAAAAGCGATTTTACTTGAGAAAAAGACAGCACGCAAGAAAAAGCGAATCCAGCGGAACATCAAGTGGCAGACGAAACCTACCATATTGATTTTGAAGCCGGGTATTTATGATCTGAAAAGTGCTGGGCGCAAAGCGTGGACGAAGGCAGCAAATGCCGACGCCAACAACGACATGATGCAGGTGGTGGACGCCTTGAAGCGTGGAGCGGAAAAGGCAAAATCCGTCCGAAAAACAAAATTGCAGCGCAATCAAAAGAAAAAAGCAAACTGGAAAAAAAGAGCAATCAGAAACAGCAAAAGCTCCAGCGGTCGGAATACAAGCTGAAAAATGGGCAGCCCAAGCAACGACAGGCGTGGAAGAACCGCAATCGTACTGGAAAACAGGTGTCGCAGTACAGCAAGAAAGCAGCGGAGAAAGCGAAGCAAAATATCAAGAAAAAAGTCAAAAAGGTCTCCAAAAGCTCGCTTTCCATTATTGCCAAGGTGTTTTTACCTGCAATTGCAATTCTTCTTGTTTTACTCATTCTCATCATACTGTTATTTTACCACGTGCAGCGGTATGTCAAGCTCTGTTGTAAAGTCCAGTAGTTGGGTATTGGGTACGTACAATGCACAGGACAAGTATTTGTCCAAATCGGAGGAGTATTACACGAAACTTGCCAATCAATTTAACACACGCCTCCTCATGGTTGGCGATACGAATGCGTGGCGATATGGTTTGGTTTCTTTGGGTGCAAGTAATGTTTCCAGCATGAAGGATGCCGTAGATACGTGGGTATATGGGAAAAGTACACATTTTAACTACGACCCAGCAGATTACGATTACGACAGCGAAAAGCTCTTGAGTTTTTTATGCGCCTATTTCTATGCCAAAGATGGTGATGGAAATACGATGTACTGGACATATGACAGCAAAGTGGAAGACGTTTTGGAGGAATTATTTGAATCCGAATATGAATTTGAATATTACTACGACAATACTTCTCATTGGGAGCGACTGAACACCTACACCTATGACGGCTCATTACACTATACCACCGGATGCGATTGGGCAAAAGTGAATGGTACGGTATATGACATGGTGACATTTTCTGGAACGCAGTCAGCAATCTCGAAATATATGAATGGAAAAACACTGTACTACAACTTGAACAACGGGGAAATTGTCAATTACAAGGACGATTGTTCTGCTACTGGATGGTATTTGGTCGACCAACACTATGACGTTACAGACCCAAACGGCAACACCATTGCAGCATCCTATACACGCAACACAAGCTATTATTCCACGACTTACAGCGACGGATATGGCATTTCCTACAGCGTCGGCGGTACAGAACTTTGGGTGTATCAGCATTATCACAGTACAGATTTACCAAACGGTACGGATTTAATGGACACCTTTCAGTCGGTGGTTACACCGCAGGATTTTGCAGTGAAGTGGTACATTGAAAATGCAGGAAATTTTAGCAGTGACGAGCGCAGTGAATTTGTCAACATGATAATCAATTACGGTCACGCAGGCGGCGGCAGTGTTACACACACGGACTGGTTAAATTTTTCCATTACACAGAATTGGTCAAACACATCCTACAGCAGTTGGTATGACCGGATACTCGCATTTGAAGAAACTTCTACCAATTTCGGCTATACTGACGGCAACGGCGATTGGCAGCCTTACGGATATGCCCAATATTATCAGCAATACGAATGGGTAACAGACGTAACGCTCTATTACAACGTCAAACAAAAGAAGACGTTTGATGAAGCAATTGAAGATATGCTGCTTTCTTTGCTGGACGGTGCAGACCGTCTCACCACGTATGAAGCCTTTTTAGGCGTTTCGGCAGCTTCCGGCACATCTACTACTCGTGGAAACCATCAGACATTTACTTGTCCCCTATCCGGCAGCATTGAGGACTATATCGCAAATGGCAGCATACTAAACGCCTATGGGTATGATGTGCAGGAATGGAACACGGTACACTGTGCCGCTGTGAACGGCAGTTCTCATCAGGCAATTAATATTTCCTGTGGAAGTGGTACGCCGGTCTATGCAGGACTTTCCAGCAAGGTGGATTCTACCGATTCCAATTCGGTGGTTCTCCGACTGAACGACTGTAGCTATTGGTACGATGGCGATGGATATGGAAAAACACAAGATACGAAGATTTACTATTACAATATCACATCGACCGTATCCAAGAGAGATACGGTAAATGAGGGGGATATTATCGGCTATGTGAACGATTCCAAAAAATGTGTCAGCATCGATAATTCCGGTGTAAGCACATATTTACACGTAGCCATTGAAATTGACACCGACGGCGTTGGATGGAGCTATATTGACCCACTTTTGCTGTTCTGGTAATTCGATTGGAGGGAGGTGAGAAAATGGCAAAAAAGGCGGAAAAATCATTGGAAAAATTGGAGACTGAGTATCAAAAGGTACTGGACACCATCCGTACGAATACGCAGCGCAAAGAAGCATTGTGGCAGGAAATGCGCAGTTTACAGGCGAATACGTTGCTAAATGCGCTGGATGACAATCATTTGACGGTACAGGACACTGTACAGGCAATGACACTCTATCAAAAAATTCAAGAGAGTGAAATGACTGTGGAGGACATCTTAGAGCTTTTGATTTCAGAAGTACCATATTCTGAAACGAAAGCAGAAACAGAATCTAAATCAACAACGGCGGAAAAACCGGAGAAAATTACCGAAATGACAACCCATACAAAGGAGGAAGAAACTTATGAAGAAACATTATTCTAAGCTATTTGCAGCACTTTTGGCAGTGGCAGCCCTATCGCTGCAAGCACCTTGCATCGCATATGCAGACGAAGAAACAACTGCAACGGAAACGGTGGAAAATATGGACACCAAAGTGACGGAAGCAACTGCTGCAATAGATGCAGAAGAGACAGACGATACCATCACGGAAGATTACATTGAGGAGTATCTTGCACAAGCGGAAAATGCATATGCAGATGAATCATCCATTTCCAGCAGTTCAGATTATGCCAGCGATGACTATTACGACACCGACGGCAATGCAACGCTGATTTCTAACGAAACTATCATCTACGACAGCGAGGAAATGCAGTTTATTTCCGTCACTACCAAGGACGGCAATGTCTTTTACGTCCTTATCAATTACAGTGATGAGGACGGAACGGACAATGTGTATTTTTTGAACAAAGTGGACGACTACGACCTATATGCGCTTCTCTATGCAGACAGTGAGGACAGCGCATACAGTTCGGCAGAAGAGGCAGCTGCTGCGAACGTCAGTGAGTCCAGCAGTGCGGACAGTTCTTCGGCTGCGAGTGCAGATGAAACGGTAGAAGAAGAAACGGAAGAAAGCACTGAAACGGTGTCAGAAAGCGGCACTTCATCCAATAACACCATGATTTATCTATGTGTTGGCGTGGTAGTCATTGCCATTGTTGGATTTTTCCTTTTCAAGAAAAAGGGCATCAGTTTTGGCAGGAAGAAGCCACAAATGGACAACTTTGCAGAAGACTTCAGCGATGCAGCGGAAGAATATGAAATCAACGAGGATGAGGAATAACGAAAAGGAGGAAGCTACATGAAAAAGCTGATTTTTGGAATGATTACCGGAGCGTTGGTATATGGTGCTGCTGTGCTTGTAATGGCAAAATACTGCACGGCGAAATACGCTATAGAAGAAAAAGCAGAAGAAACGCCCAGCGATATGGACGACTTTGATTTTGATGAAGATGAAGAAGACGATTTTTGAAAGTGAGGAAAAGACAATGCATTTGAATCATATTACCATTATGGGACGGCTGACTGTCGACCCTGAAGTACAATCTACACGAAAAGACAACGTTCCAGTTTGCAGATTTTCTATTGCAGTTGACCGCCCGAAACGCAGAGATATGGCGGAGAGCAAAACAGACTTTTTCAACTGTGTTGCGTGGAATGGTACGGCAAAGCTTCTGGAAAATTATTTCCACAAGGGTGAGCGCATTTTGGTAGAGGGTAGTTTGCGCAATCGCACCTACCTAGACAAAATGGAAGAAAAGCGAACGGTGGCTGAAATTCACGTGGATAAGGTCTTTTTCATCGAGAAAAAGTCAGATTCAGAACAGGAAGCGGATTTAGAGGAGCTGTTTTGAAATAATGCCTGTATGACAAAAAATGCCCCAATTAGGGCATTAGAAAATATCTGAAACGTTTTGTTTACCATAGAGGAATCGCAAAATATGAACAACTTTTTCATTTTCATCAATTCGATAAAAGATGAGATAGTTTTTCACAGTTACAAAATGATAACCTTTTTTTGAAAGCCTTTCGTCATGATACAAGGCATATAGCGTGGGATTTTCACCAATTTGGGAGACTGCTTTTTCTGTAAGCTGCAATAAATTTTTCGCAACAACTGGATTCATCAATTTATCCGAAATATATGATAAAGCAGCATCCAAATCCAGTTCAAAGTTTTGCGTCACAAATATTTTATACGTCATATTTTCCTCGCAATCTGTCAAAAATTTCTTCGGCAGAGGAGATTTTTCCACAATCGACATCTTTTTCCGCTTCATCGAGTTTTTGAGAAAGTTGCTGCTGGGAATGCACCATAACACGTTCTGGTGCAGGCAGTTTCACTTCAAAAGGCAGACCGCCTGTAAGATTGACCTGACAGAGGAACATATTGACGGCTTCGGAAATAGAAATACCGAGCAGTCCTAATGTCTCTTCTGCATTTGCCTTTACATTTTCATTGACTCGAATATGCAGCGTTTTAGATTTTGTCATGTTTATCACACACCTTTCCTATACATTTTATCACATTTTGAATGCAATGTCAATACAATTTTTTAATTTTGAAAGGACTTAAAACCATATGAAACTTATCATCGCAGAAAAGCCCTCGGTTGCCAAAGCCATTTACACGGTTTTGGGTGCAACCGAAAAGAAAAAAGGCTACATGGAGGGCTGTGGCTATTATGTGTCATGGTGCTATGGACACTTGGCTGGACTGTACAGTCCCAACGACTATAGCGGGAACTGGGCAGATTCATGGAGCTTTTCACAGCTGCCCATGATTCCGGAAACGTGGAAACTGAAAACGTTTGAGAAGACGCAGGAACAGTTTTCAATTTTAAAAAATCTGATGGAAAAATCAGATGTGAACGAAATTATCTGTGCTACAGATGCCGACCGTGATGGAGAGTATATTTTTCGATACGTTTATGAACTGGCGGATTGTCATAAGCCGGTAAAGCGGCTCTAGGTGTCCTCATTGGAAGAATCGGCAATTCGAGATGGCATGGCACATTTAAAAGACGACAGTGCTTATGACAACCTCTATGATGCAGGATTAAGCCGTGCTGAAGCCGATTGGCTGGTAGGTATGAACGGTTCACAGCTGTTCACCTGTCGCTATGGCAGTAAGCTGACCATTGGCAGAGTCCAGACGCCAATGCTGGCAATGCTGGTGGAACGGGATAACGCTGTTGCGAATTTCCAGAAGCAGAAATATTTCACAGTGGAACTGGACACTGGATTTTTCCATGCGTCCTCTAAACGGTTCGACAGTGAAACGGAAGCGGAACAAATTGCCGCAGCTTGTCACGAGAAAGTCGCAGAAGTGACAAATGTAGAAAAACAGGTGAAAACGCAGAACCCACCGAAATTATTCGATTTGACAAGCTTGCAGCGTGAAGCAAATAAACTGTTCGGCTACACAGCACAACAAACGCTGGATTATCAGCAATCGCTGTATGAGAAAAAATTGTCCACCTATCCCCGAATGGACAGCCAATATATCACGGCAGATATGCTGGAAAGTATAGAACATCTGGCACAGAAGTTACGAGCGGAATTTTCAAATTTTGACTTTGTGAAAAAGGCGAAAAATTTGAATTTCTCCCAATGTGTCAACGACAAAAAAGTGATCAGTCACCCTGCTATTTTGCCCACGGAAAAAGTGACATCAGAAACGCTGGAACAGCTGCCGGAAGGCGAGAAAAATATCTTGCTTCTGGAAATGGCGAGACTTTTTTGTGCAGCGTCTGCACCACACAAATACGAGTCTGTAAAAATCACACTCGTATGCAAACAAAATGAATTTACCGCCACCAGCAAGACTATTTTGACGGACGGTTGGAAAAAAATCGATGCGCTGTTTACATCTGCAAAGGCGAAATCGAAAGAGAAAGAATCGGAGGAAAAAGCTCTGCCGGACGTACAAAAAGGACAGGTCTATGGCAATGTCATGGCGCAAAAATCGGAGCATTTCACTTCCCCACCGAAGCCGTACACGGAGTCGGCACTTCTCTCCGCAATGGAACACGCTGGACAGGAAAATTACGATGAGAACAGCGAGAAAAAAGGGTTAGGGACACCAGCCACAAGAGCTGCAACCATTGAGGGACTTGTGAAAAACGGTTATGCTGAACGCAAGGGCAAGCAAATTCTCTCCACGGAAAAAGGCAGGCATTTAATTTCTGCTGTACCGGAGGAGGTACGCTCCCCGAAGCTGACTGCCGATTGGGAAATGCAATTACAGCAAATTGCCGAAGGCAACTACAGCAAGAATGCCTTCTTGTATGATATTGAATCATTTGTGCGGCAAATTTGCGAAACATACGGCAAGCGTGACAACAGCATTTCATTTGGCGGTGCTGGTGCATCCATTGGCAAGTGTCCGAAATGCGGCGGTACTGTGAAGAAGGGCAAGTTTGGATTTTACTGCACCGAAAAATGTGGCATGAACATCGCAAAGGTTTACGGCAAGGAATTGACGGAATCGCAGCTGAAAAACTTGCTTTTCGGTAAACAAGTTTCTTATACGTCAAACGGCAGAAAAACAACCGTTTTGCCATCGTTTGAGGAGAACACTCACAATGGCAAAACATACTATCAGTGGGAAACGCTGAAGAAAGATAAGAAGTGATAATGATGCGTGATGAAAAGAAAAATTTGCTCAAGGACGCTCTCCATGACAAAGAGGGCGATTTGGAAATCGAAATGGAGAAAGGGGAATTTTAATGTAAAAATGGCTTGCCCTTGGGAAAGGATGTGACACTATGTCTGACCAAGCCATAGACAAAGAAAAATCCACCTTGACAGTGGATGAATCGGATATTTTGGCAATGTCGGAGAAGATTCGGCAGAATCAGGAGGAGGATAGGGCGTTTGCAGAACAACTAGATTCTTTCCTCAAACGAACCGAAAAATCTTCTGATTTCCTACATATCGGGAAAACGCCAAATGCACTTGCAATTTTAGGAGCAGACCAGAAGCTTGATGTTGTGATTTCGCCTCGTACCATTACAAAATGTATGGCAGAACCGGAAGAACATTATCACGGTCACGCTCTTAGTCAATCTATCATGGAACAGATTCCGCAAGAATTACGGAATCCGGTTATGATTTTCAAAGGCTCACAAGAAAATTCTTTGGTTGCGATTACAGAATTGAAAGATAGTCAGAACCGAGGCGTAATGATAGCAGTTTCATTATGTGAGAAAAATGGATTTAGTGATGTCAATCGTATTTCTAGTGTATATGGAAAAGACAGAATTGAGAATTATTTCCGTAAGCAGATTGGACAAGGAAATTTGGTTGCTATAAATAAAGAAAAAACCGATAGAATGCTTCATTCCGCCGGGCTCCAATTGCCCCTGGAGAACACATTCATCAGCTTCGATAACAGTATAGCATATTCCACGGCAAATGTCAAGAGAGTTTCAGAAAAAACACAAGAATTAACAGGAGGTTTTAAGATGGCGTTACTAACCTATATCGACCAAAACACAAGGAATCTTGCATTTATGGATACCGAAATTCAGAAGTTAGCAGAAGCAACACAGAAAAAAGCAGATGCACTTATGACTCGTTTGCAAGAGCAAGGGCTTTCCACCACTTCTATCAATCGGAATGGGGAAGCGTATACGGACAAAGCGGTTGTATCGGTCGAATATGCGACAAAATACAACCCTAAAACGAAACAAAAAGAGCCATTGATGGATAAGGATGGTAATCCAGTAAAAAGCGTACAGGCAGCCATCCGGCATACGGACGGAAAGGATTTTACAGCGTTGATATTTCATGCAAAGGAAGATATTTCGGACGGCGTGAAATTTTCTGCGATGTCGGCAATGAAATTTGAGAAGAATCAAAACGGCAAAATGTCACCAACGTACATCAAGGGAGTGGATATTGCAGGTTCGGAAAAGATTCCACAAGAATTGAAAAATATTGCAGCTTTTGCAAAAGAAAACATTCTGGAACAAGAAGCGGAACGCTCTACTTCATTTGCGTATATCACCAAGGAAACCAAGGCACTTGCAGCGGAGAATCCTGTGGTAGACCGTCTTTCCAAGGCGGCACTCGCACAAACAAATGAAATGATGCAATCTCTGCGGTCAAACGATTTGAAAACGACAGCCGTCAATAAAGATGGAAAAGTATATGCTCCAATGGCAGCCGTTCAGGTTCAGCCAGCCATGCAATCTAAGACCATCAATGGCAAAAAATCACTGATACCCATGACACATTGGGATGGTTCACCTGTTCACAGCATTCAAGCCACAATTCGTCAAGACCAAGCAATGTTGATTTTGTCTGCAAAGGATGACATATCAAAGGGCGTGCAATTTCATGGCATGGCAGTAAAAACATACGTGCAAAATGAAAATGGCAAAATGTCACCTACGTACATCAAGGGAGCAGATATTGCGAATTCTCCTCTTGTACCGCAAAATTTGAAAGACATTGCGACAGCTGTAAAAGAAACGCAGACAAAAGAAAAGCAACAGGAAACACCGCAAAAATCCACCACGAAACAGCGTTCTCCTTTTAGCCGAGCAAGGTTGAATGAGACTGCACAGGAAATTCGGAAATCTGAACAAAAGAACTCAACGGAAAAGTCGCAGCAGCGGAAAAAAGACGATATGTCGTTGTGAGGATTTTATTAAGCTTTACTTAGTAAGCAAGAAAGGAGCGAGCGTAATGACCCTATCGATTATTTCGCAGGATGGAGCGTTTTTCAACTACACGAATGCCGTTTCCTGTATAACCTGCGGAAAGTATGAGAATAAAAGCGGATACGGCTTTATGATCTACTTAAACGGCGATACGGAAAACTGTATTGTTGTTGCGGAGTATGACAGCGAAGAAAGGTTCAACGAAGTCAGAGATGACTTTGAAAAGTGGCTTCGTGAGAACATTGACGCTGTATTTGCGTTTCCGTCATGAGCAACGATTTTGAATAACAAAATGAGGAGGTGCTGCTATGGCAAGTGATGAAGCATATTTAGAACGACTGCTCCAGTCCGGCGGTACGAATGCAGAATATCTGTCGCTTCTGGAAGAGACGGCGGAGGCTATGGGCGTGTCCTACACCACGCTGCAATCCCGTCCGGTGGAAGTGCAAATCATGCTCACGAAGACATACGTAAACAATTGGGGTGCAGGACGTGAGGTGTTGCAGAAGGAACTGCAAAATATCACGAATTTGAGTTTTTCCGCTGAAAATCAGTTGGAAGAAAGCCAAATGACACAAACAGTGGAAAAATCCACAGCATCGGATGATACGAAGCGACAACAGGAGCGAGCGGAACGGGAACGTGCGGCAGAAGTAGAACGCCAGACAAGGCAACGAGAAATGCATCGTCAGGCAAGACGTGTTCTGTTCTCACAGGAATTACTGCGACGAAAAGCCGAACGAATTCGACGGAAATCTCGTCAAAAACAACAAGAAAAGGAAGAACCGGAAATCACATCGGAACGAACCAGAAAAAATTAATCTCATAACTTTTTGCCCACTGGGCGAAAAGTTCATACGAAAAGGAAAATTATCATGGAAATGGAAAATAACGTAGAATCGGTAGAAAACACAGTGGAAAGTACTGCCGTCGATGTAGAAAAACAAGCAAAATTCCAGACGGAATCGAAAGAACGGATGGCGAAGATTTGCACGCAAATCGGTTATTTGGAGAAAATCGCATCGAAACGCAGCGTGGACTACACACGGGAAAATGTAGAGCGAATGTTCGCCTATCTTGAAAAGCAGCTTGCTGACTGTAAGGCAGTATTTTTGCGGCGGTTTGAAACGGAAGAGGATGAAAAGAATTTTGATTTTGAGTTTTAATATTTAGGAGCTAGATTTATGCAGCGAAAGAAAATCATTGCGTTTTCCGTTTCTATTATTATTTTGTGTGGTCTTGGTGTGGGAATTTCAGTACAGGCGAAAAGTGAAGCCGAACAATCGAAACAGACGGATTCTATCACAACTGCGGTTCTGACGGAATCTACTACAACAACGGAAACCATGACAGAAACGACAGCCACAACTTCTCTGACAACTACAATGAAAACAAAAAATGCGACGACTACAGCATCAACGACACCGACCACAACTACCACATTAACGACAGAAACCACCACCACTACCACAGCAATTCCTACGTTACAGGCAAGTAATTTACAGGTATCTACCATATTCGTATCTTGCCTAAAAGCAACGTGGAATAGTGAAGAAAATCGGGATTATACGGTAACTTGTACACCATTGTCAGATGATACCGGATATGTAGAAAATATATCTTTTGTGTTTTCTGGAAATTCCGTGTGTTACATCACCGGACTTCGTGAAAATGCAGCGTATTCGATTGCCATTGAGCCGATATTGCACGATGGAGAATCAGCAAATGTGAAAATCATAACCGTATATGCCAAAACAGAAACGGTGGAAGTCATCGAAGAATTTGAACAGGAGGACGGCTGGACAAACTGTTTTACATACGAAAAAGCAAGCGGTCTGACTGCAAATCCCTCCTATTCAGCGATTGCTGGAGCGGAAGAAGACGTTGTTACCGATACGGGCATTATGCGTAATGCTTATGGCGATTATTGCTATGCAATGGGAACGTTTTATGGTTACTGCGGCGACCGATTCCTAGTGACACTGGAAAATGGCATTCAATTTACAGTAAAAATATGCGACAGCAAAGGTGATAGACGGTATCACACATATGGTTCATCTGGAAAGAGTGTCATTGAATTTATCGTTGCTGATAACAGCGTACCAAGTTGTGTCAGCTTTACCGGAAATTACGGTTATTACAATTGGAGCGGACTGAATCTAACGGCAAATATTCAGTCGATACAAAAAATCAATTATGGCGATACGGTGACATATTGAGGGAGGAAAATAACATGGAAGAAAAAAATCATTTTGAAATGACAAGCGAAGAAATGCACACCACAGAAGAAGAATTCGACCCTGATGAGATGGAAAAATGGATGTTTCCAGAGGAAGAAGAGAAGATTTCAGAAGAAATTCCTTTAGCACATTTTGAGGAAAAAGGGCGTGTACAGGATGTACAAAAAACAAAGGAAAAACCTGTCATTCGAGAGCAAATGAAGCCGCCGAATGCATCGGAGATAAAGCTGAAAAACATAGAAGAATCCACGAAATTCTATGAAGCATCATCACACGAAAAACTATTGCCGTTTTTAAATGCAAAGGCATCCTACCACGAAAGCCAACTGGAAACGCTTTCAGAAAAGCGAAATACACGGGTGATGAAGCTGGAGAAGAATCAGATGAAAATACAGAAGCTGACAGCAAAAGCGGAAAAATACGAAGATATGCAGCGATTCTTGGGAACAGTCGCTGGAAAATTTCCGCCTGCGAAAGCGATGATGGAACGACTGCAAAGGAAAACACAGAAAATCCGCAGCGTGAAATTGCCGAAGCGACAGGAAAAGGCGGAAAAACACCGAACACGCATTGCAGCAATCGACCGAAAATCTATGAAAATCGGGCATAAATTAGACCGTTCAGTTGCGCTAAGCGATACGATAAAAAGCTTTGGCTTAACGAAAAATCGCCGTCAGGCGTTTGCAGAGAGTCTGAATCGTTTAAATCGGAGTACAAGAGACTGCTCGCAAGACAAATTGGATGTACAGACAAGAAAACTGGTACAAGCAAAACAGGCGTATGCGGAATTGGGACACGAACAAAAATTCTCACTTTTGGAAAAGATACAAGAACGACAGGAAAAGTGCAATCAATTGCAAGCTCGAGTGGACAAGCTAAATACGAAAATTGACTTCACGAAGCAGCGAGACAACACCATCGATGTAATTTCTGCCAAGACGGAGAAAATTTTAGGTGAATCAAGTCAGGACGACAAGATGGATATTCCATCGGTATCGGAGAAAATCTGCGTTACCGGAGCGGAAACGGTACGGGAAATGGAACAGGTGCAAACGGCGGAAAAAGTGACTGCAAAACCAAATACAAAAGAAGTGCAGAATCCGGATTTGTATAACGCACTTTCTGCCAAAGAACGTTATACCCAGCGTATGAACGAGAACTTTGCAAGGGAAACAGCTGCACGTTTGCAAAGAGCCGGAGTCGAATATTCGGCAGTATTTGACGGAAAAAAAATCCGCTGTCACCATTCGACAAGCGGATTACAAAAAGGCTGGAAAGCTGTTTCCGTCACCATTTAGCCGTATGGCAGAAAAGAAATCTGCACAAGCAGTCCATGAAAATGAACGGAAAAATCCGCAGGAAAAGACGCAGCAGCGAAAAAAAGATGAGGTGGCGTTGTAAATTTCAGCGTGTATAATGTCCCTTACACGCAACGATGAGAATAGCATCCTGTTCCGGCTTATATACCAATCGATTTACCGCATCAATGCGACGACTCCAGTATCCGGATAAATCGCCTTTTAGTGGTTCGGGTTTACCAATTCCATCGAATTGGCTTCGCTGAATATCTTGAATCAATGCATTGATTCGCTTTAAGGTCTTTTTGTCTTGTGTTTGCCAATAGAGGTAATCGTTCCACGCATCTTCATCCCATTTTAGTTTCATTCGCTATCTACCTCAATCAACTCATGTTCTACAAGCGGTCGTGTACCGTTCTCAATACCGTCAATAATTTTGGCAAGATAATGCATATTGCTTTCGGAATAAAACGGGTCGGGGTCAGCTGTGATTTCAAATGGGATTCGACGTTCTTTTCCGACTTTCATTGCAAATATCGTAAATGCCGTCGTCATGCTCATGCCCATGTCTTTACAAGCCTGTTCCATTTTATTTTTGATGTCCTCATCTATTCTAAAATTCACCATAGTTTGTGCCATTTGAAAAACCTCCTTTTATTGATAGCTTCTATCCATATTATATCGCATTGTAAAGCATTTGTCAATAGATTGCTTTACAAAATCCAAGAAAGGAAGTGACTCCATGCCGAAAAAAACAAAAGCGGAATACTACCATGCAAATCGTGTGAATTTGCCGGAATTTTTGCAGCAAAATGGTTTTGAATTGAAAAAGGAAGGGCAGCATGAATATCGCTGGAGAGGCATTTTAGGTGCAAGCGTCAGTATTAAAGATAATGCAGAGGGCGAAATCGGACTCTGGAATCAGTGGAGCATGGAACGTGGCGGCACAAACATCGATTTTGTAATGCAGTTCCTCGGCAAGACAAAAGAAGAAGCTGTGGATATGCTAAATGGTGATGCTATATTTGACAAAAATTTCGTACCGCCAAAAGAGGCGTATACATCACTTTCAGAACCCGAAAAAAAATTGCAAACCATCAAAATCAGTGTCGATTCTAACAGCAATCGAGTGAAAGCCTATCTTTCTCAAACAAGAGGATTGCAGTTTCCATTTGTGAATCGGTTAATACAATCCGGCAAAATCGTTCAAGAAAAAAACACCGGAAATGTGTGCTTTTTGATACAAGACAGCAACGGAAAAACCATTGGTGCAGAGAAAGTCGGCACGTCCACTTATCAGAAATTCAAAGGTATTGCAACAGGTTCAGCATCAGGTCATGGGTTCGAAATTTGCTGTGGGAAGGGTGAAAAGCTTCTGTTTTTTGAAAGTGCCATCGATGCATTGTCCTTTGCACAAATGCATGCAAAAAAACTCAATAATCACAGGCTTGTTTCCATGATGGGCATAAAACCGTCGATTGTGACAGCGACAATGCAGCGGTACAAAATCCCACCGGAGAGGGTCTGGATTTGTTCGGATAATGATGACGCAGGAAACGAATTTGCAAGAAGATTGAAAGCGGAATATCCGGAAATGCATCGATTGAAAACGCCGGAGCGTTTTAAGGATTGGAACGACCAGCTGCGAAACATCGAGAAGGTGCAGGAAAAACGGCATCAATTGCCACCACCTTATGACGGTGCGAGAGCAAGGAAAGCCGCAAAAGCCGTGGCAGAATCGGAAAAGCAAATACCACACAGGAGTCAGGAGAAAACATATGCATTGGAGTAAACCAATTTTATTTGGAAATTACACATTGGATTGGCATTTTCTGTTGCTCATCATTTGCTGTGTGATTGGGTGTTGGATACTCACCAAGGCATACCAAAATCGACGGCAAAAATCAAAGGACAAGGCACTTTGTCGGAAAAATATGCACGCTATTGATCACATGACCGGAGAGGAATTTGAAGCTCTTTTGGCAGCACAGTTCCGGCAAAAAGGTTTTCGTGCAGAGACAACACCGAAGTCAAAGGACTATGGTGCAGACCTTGTGATGCGACGGGAGAAAAAAAAATCGTCGTTCAAGCGAAGCGTTATTCCGGCAAGGTTGGCATCAAGGCAGTACAGAAAATCGTTGCTGCAAGAGAATATTACGATGCAGATTTGGCAGTGGTTTGTACAAACAGTTTCTTTACAAGCTCCGCCAAAAATCTGGCGAAAAAATGTCATGTTGTACTTATCGACAGAGAGCGATTCTGTCGGGATTTTCAGAAAGCAGGGAGTGATAAGCAATGAGCGAAACAAGGGAGAAAAAGAAGTTATTTCGTCACGGAAATTCCTATTGGAATCAAACGACGGACAATGCAGAAAAGGCAGTGCTGCGAATGCCGTTAGAAACGTTTCGACAGAAGCGACAACAATTAGATTCCAGCGGTATGAACTATTACGCATATGTTCGGGACGACAATGTACACTTAGCGTTTTTGGAACAGGAAAAAGAAAAAATGCGCTTTGTTTTGGGGGAAGAACGCTTACAAACGGAAAAACCTGTGCGAGCATACACACCACCACAAAAGAATATTTTCGGAACGATTGCATTCAAATACATCGCTCAAAAAAACTACCTCTACGGCAGCAAACAGGAGCAATTGAAGCTTGCGGAGAAGCTGCAAGCGGCAGGTATTCCATTCTCGGGTATTGCGTATAACGACAAGCGCACGACGGTGACGGTAAGCCGAAAAAGCCTCGAAGCTGCGAGAGAATTACAGCAACAGGCAAAAACGGAGGTTGCGGAATTAGAAGCGCAAGCGAGAACATAGGCAGCAGAAAATGTGATGATTTCGGTGCGTTTAGAGGACAGAGAAAAAGTTGACGAAATGAAAAAAGAAACGCAAAAACAGCGTGCGGATATGATAAAACAGATACAGGAGCAATCGCCAAAGGAACAGGTAAAAACGCATAGTCCCTTTGGCATTGGGGAAAATCGCTTAAATCTGTTTGACACCATCGAACCGGATTGGGAAATCGATAGTCCCTTATTTGTTGACCCCGATTTGGATGAAGAATTTTTAGCGGAACAACAGCAAAAAGAAACTGTTTCGCAAGAGAAATCCTTTGCGGAACAGGTGGATGCGTCGCTAAACGGAGAATTGCCGTTTTATACTGCCTTGAAAGTATGTGATACGCCAGATATTTTATTATAAGTTGGCTGTGAGCCATTACCAATGCTCTATACGCAGAAGCATTTAAAGGATGCTTTAGCAGATAAGGAAATCAGCAATGTTCACAAACATGGGCTTAAAAAAGAGCAATTAAAAAGACTTCCAGAATTGCTTGCATCTCCGGTTATGATTTATGATTCACTTTCTAGAAGTGACAGTATTATTGCAGTAACTTCAGAGATTGATAAAGATAACTTACCGATAATTGTAAGTATTAAACCTAATGGACGTGGACGGTACGATTTGGAAACGATTGACTCGAACTTTATCACTAGCGTTCACGGTCGTGAAAACTTTATTGCACAATTTACTCGTGCTGTTGAACAAAATAGTATGCTTTTCTGTAATAAAGAGAAAAGTCAAAAGTTATTTGAAAGATAGGGGCTACAATTGCCCGAATTAACAAATACTCTTGACTTCAATCATATTATACACCAATCCCACAACATTGTCAAGGAATTTTCGGAAAAAATTTCAGAGAATGCGGAAATATCACAGCCGACACCGGCAGAAGAATCGACGGAAAAATTTGTGCATTTCGGTTTACTTGGAAATGGCATTACAGCTTACGATGTATCGAAAATAAACCCTGAAACAAATGACTATCCGATTGTTGCCCATATTGAGGACAACGGCAAGATGACAACCTATGAACCATATTATTCGCAGTTGTCAGAACAAGACAAGAACTCGATAGCGAATGAAGCTGCAAGGCAAAAAGAAGTATTTCAATCAAAATGGGATGGCTTGACACCAGAGCAGCAATATTCACGTATTTATGATGCAGGACTTAGTCTGACTGGTGATGCTTTTCATGCGTTTTTAGACGATAATGCGTCTATGGAGGATAAAATTGCGAAATATACACGAAGCTTGATTTTTGAAGATGAGCCTTTCTCTATGCCAGAGTCAATGGAAGAAAAAGAAAATGATAAAAAAAAGTGAGCTTTTCGCTCAGGCAGAAATATCACAGCTGACACCGGCAGAAGAATCAACACCAGTGACTACTAAAGAGAAACCATCAGTAGAACTGCCGGAGATTCAAAATCTCAGCCAGATGAAGAAGAAATTGAAACCGGGTATGCGGTATGAAATTCTGTCCCATTGGAAGCCGGAGCGTGTCGGTGAAATTCGGGAAATCACGTCTGTTAGTACAGTAGGATTTGTTACGCAAAATATCGACGAAACCGGTGAACGAAATGGAAAGCATATTCATGCAGATTTTGCAGATTTTCTGAAAGCAAAAAACTGGAATTTTGAAGATGGTGTGTATACACAACTGAGAAATAACGGCTATCAGGTGTTTTCATTTCGTCTGATTGACCCAGCGGATACACTGGAAAAAGTGGCACAGAAGCCGGAAAAAGAAGCGGCGTTCCGACAAGCAATGCTCGAAGCAAATCAGGAAAACTTACGGAATTGCGATGAAAACGAATTGATGGAAAAGCTTGCATTTCGCATTACAGGCTTTGGTCTAGATAGAATTTCTTATCGCTTATTTGAAAAAGAATATATTGACAAATATATGCCGTTGAATAGAAGCTATGGTCTTGGTGACATAACGGATGAAAGATTACATGAACTCGCAAGAGATTTTCAAAACGGAACGGATATTCGTGCAGAACTTGCGAAAGAAATATTTCCGGATGGCACATTTGTTATCCTAGAAGACAACAGCATTCCTGCCCATACTGTCCATATGCGCATTCATTTTGAAAAAAATGAGTCAGGCGAATTGAGTGCATATGTGGAAGATGAAAAAAATTCTGACAAAGAACCAGCATACAAACGAAATTTCACGTTTGAATCACTGGGAAGTACAATTTTAAAAGTTGCTGAAAAGAGTTTTCATGAGGATGAAGCATGGGCAAAAAAAGAGGGATATTCCAGCATTTCTGCATGGAGGGACTTTGATTCAATCCTTCCGAAAAATCCGAAATATTACGCAGCGCATTTTGTGGAACATGAAGAAGAAAAAACGCTTACACCGGAAAAGAACACGCCAGAAGCGACACCAGCCACTCCGCAAACCTATACCTATTACAGCACACAGCGACCACTTATGCCGGGTACATTCCCTAAAAAACAAGCTGCACAGGATATTGTCAATTTCGATGAAAAAAAATATTGCGAGGAAATTGGACGTGAAGCTTGGGGATATGTGACGTACAATGAACCACTTTCAGCGCAGGAACAAGAAAACTATGAACTTGTTTCGGAAAAAGAAGAACAAGAAATCGAACCGAAGGTATCTGACCTGCCTTTCAAAGTTGGCGATGAAATTACGTACGCAGGACACGGTAACAATGAGGAGCAAGAATGGACAGTCAAAAATATTGAAGCGGACAGAATCACGCTTACTCGTGAAACAGGTAATATTGTGATGCCGATAGAAAGTGTCAATACATTTCTCTCGGAAGTCGTTGAATATGTCAACAGTCACACGGGTGTTGAGAATTTGGAACAGGTTGATACAGTTGAAAGGACGACAGCGAACAAATCGCCAGTCAATGATGTGCAGGAAAAAGCAGTAGAGCAGCTTCATTCTGACGAAGGTATTAAGGCAATAGACTTTATGGCTGCTATGGGTGTAAATGTTGTAAATATGGATGAGCCGGAGAAAGTTGTTGCAAATATACTCCCTACCATTACTTGTGAATGGAGCGAGAGTGGTGCATTTGAGGACGGTAGAACTTATTCTATCGCAGAATTTGACCGTAGGATGCGTGAAGCAGATGAAACCTTTGTCGCTGGAAGAAATGCAGCTATTGCACATTACGGTTCAGAAAAAGCATGGGACGATGCAGAATTGTATGGTGATAAAAACGATTATAAACCTTTTATCGGCTATCGTAAAGTGAAGTTTACACTGACCATGCCCAACGGTGATACCTACACGGAACGACAGGATGTCGGTGATAACATTGGCGGTGTTATTGACTTCTTGAAACAGTATGCGAAGTATCAAGAAAATGATGTACTTCCCATTCTGGAAGAAGTCATTCGTGCGGAAAATCCGGAATATTACGCAGCACATTTTGTGGAACATGAAGAAGAAAAAACGCTTACACCGGAAAAGAACACACCAGAAGCGACACCAGCCACTCCGCAAACATATACCTATTACAGCACACAGCGACCACTCATGCTGGGTACATTCCCGAAAAAAACAAGCTGCACAGAATATTGTCAATTTCGATGAAAAAAAATACTGCGAGGAAATTGGACGTGAAGCTTGGGGATATGTGATGTACAATGAACCACTTACTGCGCAGGAACAAGAAAATTATGAACTTGTTTCGGCAGATGTTCAAGAGAAAAATACAGCAAGAGAAGCAACATCCGAAAAGAAAAATGATGTGAAATCCTTCGAACAAGAATATCACTTGCTTTCGAGACTGCAATCTGATTGTGACTACTTTCTTAGCAATGGTGCAGGGCATGAAAAGCACTTGTGGGCTGGAAATGTGGAAGAACAAATTGCGAAAATGCATGAACTGTGAGATGATTTCCCAGATGATAAAAAACCGGAATGGTTGTCGAAAGAGGAAATTGACGACTATGGTAAAAAGATGCTTGCTGTCAAGAATGGCGAAATTGAAATTCCATCGCTATATACTGTACCTACAAAAGAAAAGCCAACACCGATAACGGCTAAATCAACTGAAGAAATTTTCGCTGAAAATAACATTTCAGCGGATAATTCACCATTTCAAGTTTTGCCCGAAGTTGAAGCGGAGCTTTTAGAAAAGCGTACTCATGCACTTGACCAAAAAGAGGTTGACAAATCAACTTCTGAAACGACAGCTCAAAAAACAAGCAAAAAGAAAACAAACGAAAATGAAGGGCAAATGAGCTTGTTTGGCGAAAATCAGACAAAGGAATCTGAACCGTTAGAGCCGATAAAGCTAAATTCTATCACGATTGACTTAACTCCGAAAAATGAACAGGAAAAAGTACAGTCGACAAAACAAGAAGCTACTTTCAAAATTAAAAATGAATCCCTCGGCGAAGGAGGCACAAAAACAAAATTTAAGGCGAATATCGCAGCTATTGAAACGTTGAAAGCTATCGAATCCGAACATTGTACGGCGACAATGGAAGAAAAACAAATCATGTCTCAATATGTCGGCTAGGGCGGCTTGGCAAATGCTTTTGACGAGAGCAAATCAGAATGGGCAAGCGAATTTGCACAGTTGAAAAGCTTGCTCACCAAAGAAGAATACGACAGTGCAAGAGCCTCTACACTGGATGCATTCTACACCTCGCCTACCGTCATTGACGGCATTTATTCCGCACTGGAAAGCTTTAATTTTAAGGGCGGTAATGTCTTAGAACCTTCCTGTGGTGTCGGCAATTTTATCGGCAGAATGCCAGAGAAAATGCGTGAGAATTCCAAAGTCTACGGTGTGGAACTGGACAGTCTGACCGGACGACTTGCAAAGGCAATTTATCCGGAGGCTGATATTCAAGTCAAAGGATTTGAAAAAACAGCATTTCAAAACGGCTGTTTTGATGTAGCGGTCGGCAATGTACCATTTGGTGATTTAGGATTTACTGACAAGCAATACGGCACACACAAACTGCATGACTTTTTCTTTGCACAAACGCTCGACAAAGTCAAAGAGGGCGGTATTGTGGCATTTGTTACATCGATGGGAACGCTGAATAAACAAGACGACAGCTTTCGAAAACAGCTTGCCGAAAAAGCTGACCTCATTGGCGCAATTCGCTTGCCGAACACGGCTTTTAAGGCAAATGCCAATACAGAAGTGACTTCCGATATTATCTTCTTGAAAAAGCGCAGCAAACCGCCGAAAGAATTGCCCGACTGGGTGAACCTCGGCAAGACGGAGAATGGTCTAAGCGTGAATAAATACTTTGTTGACCATCCTGAAATGGTTTTAGGTGACATTGTAGACGGAAACAAGCTTTATGGCAAGCGAAGCGGTACAATGGTGACAGCGCATGAGGGTGCTGACTTGAAAACAGAACTGCAAGAAGCAGTATCAAAGTTATCTGCACAGATTTCGAATGTGAAAACAAATGAAGTCTACAAACATTCGATTGAAGTAGACTTGACAAATGCAGAAAAAGATACGTATTTCAAAGATAAATCCGGCAGCATCGGCTTTTTGGATACAGACGGTCGCATCACGGAAAAATACGAACCAAAACAAGCGCAGAATCAGCGAATTTCAGCATATATTGCACTTCGTGACTGTTTGCAAGAGCTTATGACGGCACAGGAACAGGATAAACCGGATACAGAAATTCATGGATTGCAGAAGCAACTGAACACGCTGTATGACAATTTTTACGAAACATATGGACTTTTGCACAGTAGCCGAAATAGACAAATATTGGGAAAAGATAACTATTACAATCTCTCTACATCTCTGGAATCGGAATTTGACAAAGACAAGCTGACAAAGAAGTCAAATATTTTTACTGAACGGACGATTTTACCACATAAACCCGTGGAACACGTGGAAACAGCACTTGAAGTATTGACACTTTCCATGTCTGAAAAAGGCAAGGTTGACATGGAATATATGCAAAACTTGACAGAAATGACGAAGGAGGAGCTTGCTTCAGAGCTAAAAGGCAAGATTTATCCCGTTCCAACCAGAGAAGAATATCAGACGGCAAGCGAGTATTTGTCGGGGGATATTTATAAATAATTGGAGCAAGCGGAAAGTGCTGCAAAAAGTGATGTGCGTTTTGAAGAAAACGTTGCCGCCTTAGAAGCCGCAATTCCAACTCCGTTAAAAGCGGCAGAAATTGATGTACAGATTGGTGCAAGATGGATTGACCCGAAATTCTACAATGAATTTATGTACGAAACATTTGGAACATCTGTTGGATTTACCCAAGCACATTATGAACAGGAGCTGCAATGGAATGAAAGTCGTCCTGCATGGTTTCAAAAAAAGGCAGAGAAAATCCCGAAATCCATTGCCGTTGAATATTCGCCGGCAACCGACACCTATGGAATTTCATGCAAAACCAAAGACAAAAACAACGTTGCAAGCTACAGCACCTATGGCACGAAGCGTAAATCCGCCTATTCGATTATGGAGGATTTACTTAATCAAAAAACGACGAAGGTTTATGATACCGTACTTGACGAAAAAGGCAAACCGAAGCCTGTTTTGAATGCACAGGAAACGAAGCTTGCACAACAGAAAACAAAGAAGTTGCAAGAGGCGTTTTCCAACTGGATTTTTGACAAACAGGAACAACGAGAGGAACTTGTACCACGGTACAATCGGTTATTCAACTGCATTCGTCCGAGAGAATTTGATGGCAGCAACCTGATATTTCCAAATATGAACGCTACAATACAATTGCGACCGCACCAAAAAGATGCCATTGCCCATTCTCTGTTTGGCGGCAATACACTTCTTGCCCATGCAGTTGGTGCTGGAAAGACCTATGAGATGATAGCGTCTGCGATGGAAAAGAAACGATTAGGTATCTGTACAAAATCGCTGATTTGCGTGCCAAATCACTTAACGGAACAAATCGGCAGCGACTTTATGAAGCTCTATCCCACAGCGAAAATTCTTGTGGCAACGAAGAAAGATTTCACAAAGGCGAAGCGGCAGGAATTGTTCGGCAAAATTGCGACAGGAAACTATAATGCAGTCATTATCGGACATTCGCAGCTTAAAATGATACCCATGTCGAAAGAACGACAAATCGCCACTTTATAGGCGGAACGAGATGAACTGTATGCGTCGATTGCGGATGAAAAGGCAAATAGAGATGGAAAAAGTTTTACAGTAAAGCAAGCGGAAAAGCTAATAAAGAGCTTGGATAAACAGTTAAATGACTTGAAAACAAATCATCAAGACGAGATGATTACGTTTGAACAAATGGGCATTGATAATCTCATCTTGGACGAAGCCCACGAGTTCAAAAATCTGATGACCGTTTCCAAACTAGAAAACGTGTCGGGAATTTCATCAGCAAAAAGCCAGAAAGCACAAGACTTGTTGCTGAAATGTCGCTATCTGTATGAAAAGACAGGCGGCAAGGGCATCACATTTGCGACAGGTACACCCATGTTCAACTCCATCACAGAACTACACACCATGATGCGCTATTTGCAGCATGATTTCTTGCAAGAAAAGGGATTAGAGGGATTCGACCAGTGGATTAGCACATTCGGCAAAAAGAAATCCGACTTTGAACTTGCACCTGCAGGAAATACGTTTAAATTCCGCACCAGAATGTCATTCCAAGGTGTACCGGAGCTGATGGCAATGTTCAAGGAATGTGCAGATATTCGCACGGAAGATATGCTTGATTTGGAAGTTCCAAACTGCAAGACTGAAATTATCAATTGTGAACCGACTGAATTACAGCAAAATTTGATGAAAGAACTTGCAGACCGTGCAGATAAAATTCAAGGCGGTAGCGTTGACCCCCGGGAAGACAATATGCTGAAAATTACGTCTGACGGACGTAAAGTCGGACTCGACCCACGACTTGTTAGTCCATCTTTTGAGGATAATTCGGACACGAAACTGAATCAATGTGTGGAAAATGTTTTCCGGATTTGGGACGAAACCGCACCACAAAAATCGACACAACTGATATTCTGTGATTTGGGTACGCCAAAGCGGACGACAGCGGCGAACGATGCAGAAAAGCAAGCGGATACAGACGAAGTGAGCGTTAGCGAACTGGATTCTCTGGAAGAATCGGGCGATTTCTGCATTTACGATGACGTCAAGCAAAAGCTCATGCAAAAAGGCATTCCCGAACATGAAATTGCATATATCCATGATGCAAAAACGGAGCAGCAAAAATCAGAACTGTTCAGCAAAGTGCGTGAGGGAAAAGTACGTGTGCTTCTCGGCTCAACCGCAAAAATGGGAATTGGTACAAACGTACAGGACAAACTCATTGCACTTCACGATTTGGACGTGCCGTGGCGACCAGCGGATATGACACAACGGCTCGGACGCATGGTACGGCAAGGTAACGAAAATAAAGATGTACAGCTTTATCGATATGTCACCAAAGGCAGTTTTGATGCATACAGTTATCAGTTGTTGGAGCAAAAACAGCGCATGATTTCGCAGATTATGACCTCGAAAGAACCGGCGAGAACTTGTTCAGACGTTGACCAAGAAGCACTCAGCTATGCGGAAATCAAGACGCTTTGTACAGGAGACGAACGCATCAAAGAAAAAATGGTACTGGATAAGGAAGTAACAGAACTGAAAATTCAGGACAGAGATTATCGAAATACACGGCATGAAATGGAAGATTTACTTAAAACAAAATCGGAACAAAAAGCACGCCATACGGATGTTTTTTCAGAATTGAAAGCGGATGAAGCACACATTGCCGAACTGTCCAAAGACGAGAAAACAGGCTATCCGATATTTAAAATGACAATTAACGGCACAGAATACACGGACAAAAAAAAGCGGCAAAAGCGTTTGCAGAATTTGCGCCAAAGGCAATTTTCCAAGCGGAGGCAAAAGGCAGAAAAAGCGCAGTTATCGGCGATTTCCAAGGTTTTGCAATGGAGATACAGAAGGTGGATATGACAACAGGGAAATCGCTGTTTGACACAGAAATCGGAACGAGAATTGTATTCAAAGGCGTACACACCTATCCATCGAAGCCGGTGCAGTTAAAAACTGCAAATGCCGGACTCATGAATCGGATGGAACAAATGTTGTTTACACAGGAGAAGCGTATTGCACAGGTGCAGGATGCCATCGCAAAATGCGAGGTGCAAATAGAAAACGCAAAGAAAATTTTAGCGCAGCCGAAAACGTTTCCGAAAGCGGCGGAATTACAATCGAAACAGGAAAGGCTTGATATTCTGACAAGAGAGATACAAGCGACGGCTGTACAGAAGGCACAGGAAAAACGAGGGAAAGCACGGACAAATTTATTTGACAATGCAAAAATGAGCCGACAGGCAAATCTTGAAAAAAAACAAGCAGAACCAATAATAGCCGTGAAAAAAATCAAAAAAAACAGGAACAAATTGAATAATGCACTTTCCCACCGTATTTTGCCTCTGCCTACAATCTGCCGAGGCAATCGGGTGGGCTTGACGATTGGAACTGCGATGTGTTATATTGGAGGCAGCAAATGAAGCGAAAAAGACAGAATCAGAAAAATCAAAATTTAGAGGATATGCTGGAAGTTCTCGTGCCATTTGACAATTATTTTTTGAAAAATCACGATGCACAGGCAAAGCTTGCGTTAAAGACATTTTTCGAGCCTGAAAATCGACGGTACAGATTGGTTCAATGTACATACCGACGAAAAAATCACACCTGTTTCTGATTTTTGGTTTGCTGCTGTCTTTACTTTAGCGAAAATGCGGTATGAAATGATACAGAGTGAGGAAACAGACCATGTGTTATAATAACAGAAAGGAAAAAAATGAACCAGAATGAATATGAAGAAATCTTTTTCAACCGTGCGGAGAAAATCGGCGAAGAAGAAATACACTGTGAGAATTGTACTGAATCCGTTGTGTTTTTGCTGCGTGACAGGAATCATACATTCTCCATTGGACTAAAGACCGTTTTGGAATGCTTGGTGTTTGCCATTCAAAACGGCGACTTGCCGAAGTTGCCATTGGAATGGCTTACGCTGGTTGACCATGCGTATGATACGAATTTTCATGATATGGAAGATATTTCTTATTATGATTATGATGCGTATTGTGAAAGGAAGAAACAGAATTTATATGAAGCACTTTAAAACAGCAGCGAAACGGACGGCAAAACAATATGAAATTACGCTTGATAATTTTCAGAAAGTTACAGAGTGTCAGTATCCGTTTGAACAGCGTGGGACACAGGGACAAATTTGTTTTTATGGAATTTGCCCATCATGCTTGAATCCAATTCAACTGATTGGAATTTTACATCAAATTAAAACCGCACCATATGGAAAGCATACCGGAAAAAACATCTCAGGCTTTCCGGTGTGGAAACAGGAAAAATACGAATACTGCCCATTTTCAGCGAAAAACGATAGACGTATATCGGATGATGACGCAAGACTGGAGCAACCGGATGCAAGTTCGATAGAGTTGTATAACTTGATAAAATTACAGTTTGACAGCATTGTGTATGTGATTGAAAATGCATTGTGCATTCGCTGTTCCAAATACTTTTGGGAAAAGGTACTACAACAATTTCTTATCAACAGAGGCTGTCAATATCCTTGGTTGACAGAAGCGAATTTGCCATATATCTTTGCGTATATCGGTATGCGGCAACAACGACTTTATATGCAAAAAATACGAGTGAATTCCGACTTGTATCATGCGTTAAAAAAAACATCCCAATGTAGACTTTGTAGCTACAGATGATGCTGCGTATGTGCGATTGTCACAAAAAAGTGGTTTTTTATCCTTGACATTACGATTTTACAAACACAAACAAAAAGCAAGTGATGGCGAAGTGTTGCAAGAATCCATGCAATTTTGCGTTGACGATATGCAAACAGGACAGGTTGTTTTTGAAACGTGCATTTCATTTGATTCGTTCTTGTTCATGAACCTCGTTTTGAACGAAAAAAATGAATCAAAACGGCAACATTGGCTTTTGAAAATTGCTGAGGAGCATATGCCGACAATTGAAAAAACGAGTGAAGACTCTGAAGCGGATTTCTGAAAAATTCCTTCAAAAACTGTTGACAAATTCAAAGAAGTAGGGTATAATATAGTTGGTGATAAGTTTCGTCTTATCGTATGGAGGTTTTTAACTTCTGTAAAAAGCGGTGAGTCCTACCATGAGTGGAAACGATAAAAGCAGTGAGTCCTACCGTAAGTGGAAACGATAAAAGCAGTGAGTCCTACTGTGAGTGGAATCTATTTGATAAAAAAGGCTGCGGACAAAACCGTAGCCTTTTTCTATGAAGGAGGCTATATTTTGACACAAAAAAGATTATCATTTTATCAAATTGATATAAAATATGTTCGTGACTTAGCACAAAAAGATGATGCAGTGCGCTCTGTTTCACCACAAATTTTAAAAGAGCGCCGACCTTTTGTAGGAATCATTATTATTCTGGATGATAAAAAATATTGTGTTCCATTAAGCTCACCGAAGCCAAAACATGAAAAGATGAAAAATGATAGAGATTTTACAAGAATCGTAGTTGACGAAAAAATAATCGGTGTTTTGAATTTTAATAGTATGATACCCGTAGACGACCGTGTCATAAAATGTTTAGATTTACATATTACAAGCAAGGATACAATGGAAAACAGACATTACAAAACAATGTGTATCAAGCAGTTAAATTGGTGTCAAAAGAATCAAAATTCGATAGTCACCAAAGCAAACAAATTATATCGTCTTGTCACTGAAACGCCGGAGAAAAATCGTAATCTAACGCACCGTTGCTGCGATTTTCAGAAGCTTGAAACTATTCTTGCCCGATATTTATCGAAACAGCAACTTTGTTCATGAATTTCGTTTTGAACAAGAATTTGAACAGATTATGACTAAAAATAAAGCCACATAAGGAGTACCACCATGACCGAAAAAGACCAGAAAAAAGCTGCGCAAGCGTTTGCTGCATATTGGAAGGACAAAGGCTATGAGAAAGGCGAGTCGCAGAAGTTTTGGATAGACTTATTAGAACACGTCTACGGCGTGGAAAATATTGCCGAATTTATCAGCTTCGAAGACCAAGTGAAGCTCGACCATACGTCGTTCATCGACGGTTACATCGAAAGCACACACGTCATGATAGAGCAGAAAAGCCTCGATAAGAACTTACGCACGGGCATTAAGCAGTCGGATGGTTCCATCCTCTCGCCGTTCCAACAGGCAAAGCGATATGCTGCCGAACTCCCCTACTCGAAGCGTCCTCGTTGGATTATCACTTGCAATTTCTCGGAATTTCTCGTATATGACATGGAGAAACCCAATGCCGAGCCGGAACAGATATTCTTGAAAGATTTACCAAAAGAGTATTACCGACTTAGTTTCCTCGTGGAAACAGAAAACCAGAACCTCAAGAAAGAAATGGAAATTTCTCTCAAAGTTGGGGAACTGGTGGGCAAGCTCTACGAAGCCATTTTAAGGCAATATAAAAATCCAGACAATCCCGAAACGCTGAAAAGCTTGAATGTGCTTTGCGTGCGGTTGGTGTTCTGTCTGTATGCAGAAGATGCAGGTATTTTCGGAAAACATGAAATGTTTGGAAATTATCTCAAGCAATTTCAGCCAAAACAAATCCGAGAAGAAATTATCAAATTATTCTATGTACTCAACACAAAACCGGAAGACCGTGACCCATATATGGACGAGGATTTGGCAGAATTCCATTATGTGAACGGTGGTCTTTTTGCAGACGAGAACATTGAAATCCCACGGTTTACGGAAGAAATTGTAAATTTACTCATCGAGAATGCCAGCGAAAGTTTCGATTGGTCGGAGATTTCGCCGACAATTTTTGGGGCAGTGTTCGAATCCACGTTAAACCCCGAAACACGTCGCAGTGGTGGTATGCACTACACTTCAATCGAGAACATTCACAAGGTCATCGACCCACTATTTCTGGACGAGTTAAAAGCCGAATTTCAACGCATCTGCGAGACAAAAGTGCATAAAACCAAAGTCGCAAAGCTGGAAAATTTCCGGGATAAGCTGTCCAATTTGACGTTTCTAGACCCTGCTTGCGGTTCGGGAAATTTCTTGACAGAAACGTATATCTCTCTGCGACGGTTGGAAAATGACGTATTACGGGAGATTTATGACGGTCAAATGCTCATCGGCGGTGAAGGGGAATTTAACCCTATCAAAATCAGCATCAACCAATTTTACGGCATTGAAATCAATGATTTTGCGGTGACAGTGGCAAAAACTGCCCTCTGGATTGCGGAAAGTCAGATGATGCACGAAACCGAGGAGATTATTCAGAGCAACATCGAATTTTTGCCATTAAAAACCAACGCCACCATTGTGGAGGGCAATGCCCTTCAAGTGGATTGGAAAAGTGTGGTGTCAAAAGAAAAATTGTCCTATATCATGGGCAATCCGCTGTTTGTGGGATATTCTTTGCAATCAAAGGAACAGAAAAGCGATATTTTGTCGATTTATGTCGATGAAACCGGCAAGCCGTATAAAACGGCAGGTAAAATTGATTATGTGGCAGGGTGGTACTTCAAGGCAGCTCAGATGATGCAACAAACAAGCGTCAGAGCGGCTTTTGTGTCGACAAATTCCATTACACAGGGCGAACAGGTCGCAGGCGTTTGGAAGCCGATTTTCGAACGCTTCGGCGTGCATATTGACTTTGCGCACAGAACGTTTCGTTGGGACAGCGAAGCGAGTTTGAAAGCCCATGTGCATTGCGTAATTGTGGGATTCAGCACAGCACCGAGCGACAAAGAACGGCTGTTATTCAATAATGACACGATGAAAAAAGTGGAGAATATTAATGCTTATCTTGTTGAGGGCGATAATGTTTTTATTGAAAGCAGAAAAAAGCCTCTTTGTGATGTGCCAGCGATTTGTAAGGGATTTTAGGCTACAGATAACGGCTTTTTAATTTTAAATGAAAGAACTTTTAAAAGATGAACCTAAATCAGGAAAATGGATTAGACCATATTCAATGGGAGTAGAATTTATTCATAATATCCCACGTTTTTGTCTTTGGCTTGTAGATATAACACCTAACGAACTTAGGCAACTTTCTTAAATTAAAAAAAGAGTTGCTGCTTGTAAAGAATGGCGTTGTGCAGCGACTAAAACAGGAGATGCATATAAACTCAGAGATACCCCTCATCTGTTTAGACCATGTAAGCAATTTCAAGACACCTCATATATTGCAGTTCCTCTTGTTTCGTCATCTCAACGAAAGTATATGCCTATGGATTTTATACACAATGGAATGATTCCGGGAAATAATCTTTTTTGTATATTTGACGCATCATTATTTCATTTCGGGATTCTTATGTCAAATGTACATATGGCATGGATAAGAGCTGTAGGAGGACAATTAAAGAGTGATTGGAGATACTCAAAAGACATCGTCTACAACAACTTCCTATGGTGCACCCCCACAGATGCCCAAAAAGCCAAAATCGAACAGACCGCCCAGGCGATTCTTGACGCAAGAGCGAAATTTCCCGACAGCTCCCTCGCAGACCTCTACGACGGACTCACCATGCCGCCGGAGCTGCGCAAGGCTCATCAGGCGAACGACTTTGCCGTGATGGTTGCCTATGGCTTCGACCGGAAGATTACCGAGAGCGAGTGCGTGGCGGAACTAATGCGACGGTATCGGGAACTGGTAGGAGAATAATTTTTTCAAAATGGCTTGACAAGGTGTTTCAGACGTGGTATAATACAAATAACCACAAAGGTTATAATGTCGCATGATGACATACAAACGAACCCCCCAGGAGTCACACCTCCCAGGGGGTTCTTTTTTTGTTGAGCTTGTCGGTACCTAGTTTCTGTCAAGCCACTTGCTAATCTGGTCACCAACCAGACGAGCCATAACAGAAACTACAAAGGTTATAATGTAATGCATGATTTCCACCTCCTCCCTGCGGAAGAGATCGACAGTGACAGTATAGCATATTTAGGGCATTTTGTCAAATTTCGATGTATCGGGATATGAGAAATTTTTTTCAAAAAAGGCTTGATAAGGTATTTCAGACGTGGTATACTATACTTAGTAAATAGAGTACATTTACTTAGCAAACTATGTAAAGGAGAAATTTTTATGAAGTCTAATTCCAATATGGTTACTTGCTCGTTCGTTATGGATAGGGACGTTTATAACGCATTTAAAAGCATTGTAAGCAGACAAGGACAAAATGTTAAGGGTAGTATTGTAAGTTATATGCAAAGCGTTATTCGGTATGATACGCCGAATTTTGATACAATTTTAGCGATTCAGGAAGTAGAAGCTTTGAAAAAAGACCCAAACAAAAAGGTCTACAATTCGTTTAATGAAGTGTTGGAGGAACTGAAAGACGATGAATAACAAACCGAAGTACGGAATTGTTCTCACTTCAATATTCAAGAAAGACTTGAAATTAGCTAAGAAACGAGGTTATGATGTATCTTTACTCAGCAAAGTAATTGACACACTAGTAATGGGGCAGCCATTAACCAAGAAGTACAAAGACCATAGTCTGATAGGAAACTATAAGGGGTGCAGGGAATGTCACATAACGCCCGATTAGTTGCTTATCTATAAAATTTCAGAAAATGAGCTTATCCTTTATCTTACCAGAACAGGAACACACAGTGATTTGTTCTAATTTGCTTGTTATTAAGTATAATACAAGTAACCCCCCGAGAGTTACCGCTCTCGGGGGGGTGCTTTTTATTGTTTAGAAGCCTATTCTTTCATTCCTCCTGCAATTCCGGAATATCATCCAATTTTTTCTCCTTATCGAGCTTGTCCATATATTCCCATACGGCGGTGGTAATAAATTCATTTAAGCTTATATCGAGATGTTTTGCAATCGCCTGATACATTGCCTTGTGTCCGATTGGCATATAATAAGTGAATCGGTCGTAGTTCTGGTCACGGTATTTCGTATTTCTCCGTCCACGCATTGTCTTAAAACAAGCAGCGCAATATTTACTGCGGTTGGAGTCGCTTTCAAATTCTTTACCGCAATTTTTACAAGTAATGGTATATTTCATGGAATAGCCTCCTTCAAAATATTAATGACGTCATAATTTATTATACCACGTCATTTTTACTGTGTCAAGCACACGCAAAAATATCGTTATACTGCACAGAGTTGTTAAAAAACTTTGTGCAGTATTTTTTGAAAAAACCCTTGACAACGATGACGTCATTGTGTTATACTATTTTTAGTAAAACACATTTGATTGCAGCCGATTTAAAATTCTTAATTTGTTTACATTATATATATATATATATATATATATATATATATATATTAAAAATAAAATGGGGAGGTAACGCAAATGCGTACAATCATTGCAATCGCCAATCAAAAAGGCGGCGTCGGGAAAACGACAACCGCATTCAACCTTGGAGCAGCATTGACACAAGCTGAAAAGAAAGTTTTGCTGGTGGACTTCGACCCACAGGCGAACCTGTCGGAATATCTCGGCTTCTCTGGTGGCTCACCAACCATGACAAATCTCGTCACGGAGATAATTCTGAAAGGCACGGTGACTGAGGGCAGCGTACAAGCTGCAATTCGTCACCACGAGAATTTGAAACTTGACTACATTCCTGCGGATATCAATCTTGCTAATGCGAAAATGCAAATGCTGAATGCACTGTCCCGTGAAACGATTTTGAAGCGGATTCTGGCAAGCATTTCAGAAGATTACGACTACATTCTCATCGATTGTCTCCCCTCGCTGGGACTATTGCTCATCAACGCACTGACCGCAGCACAGCAAATGCTCATTCCCGTACAGACGCAGAAGTTTGCACTAGACGGCTTAACGGCATTGATGCAACTGTATGGACAAATACAGGCAACCATCAATCCGAAATTAAAGCTTCTAGAAATTTTGCCCACGATGGCAGACTGTACCACAGTCAGCCGAAATGCACTGGAACATTTGCAGGAAAGCTACACGGGAAAAATCATGCGGACAAGCATTCATAAATCCGTGGAAGCGGCGAAATCATCGGAGAGTGGAAAGGCACTTTGTCAGGGACGCCATCGATTGGGCGAAGAATACACGGCACTAGCACAGGAGGTGATAGAATATGACAACAGCCTTTGATTTGGGAGCAATGCTCGGCGGTGGACAGATGCAGATTCGAGAAATTTCATGCGACAGCTTGCAGCCATATCACAACCACAAGTTCACGCTTTACACGGGTGAACGACTGGATGATATGGTGGAGAGTATTCGTGAAAATGGTGTTCTTAGTCCGATTGTTGTACAATCACTTCAAAATGGCACGTATGAAATTTTAATCGGACATAACCGTTGGAATGCGGCGAAATTTGCAGGACGTTCTACCGTTCCAGCAATTGTAAAAGAGGGACTTTCTGAATCAGAAGCAGAAATGTATGTGATAGAATCGAATCTCATGCAGCGTGGATTTGAAAATCTCGCCATCAGCGAACAAGCTGCCGTTATTGCACAACGACACAGCGAGATGTTTTCCCAAGGTAAGCGCAGCGACATTGTACGGGAATTGCAAATGCTAGAGCATTTGGACGCAGATGAGGAAAAACCAACTTCTTGCCCAATAGGCGAAAAGTTACATTGAATTGGAGGAATACATATGAAAGCGACAAAATGGATTGCAGCGACACTGACTATGGTTACTGGAATGACCAGTACACTCGCATCGTTTCCGGTATATGCGGAAAGCGATGAACCGACTTTGAATAATGATGGCTATTATGAAATTTCAACAGCAGAGGAACTGGAGTGGTTTGCCGAAGAAGTGAACTCCGGCAACAACGCCATCAATGGCATTCTGACGGCGGATATTGTCTACAACGATGATTTGCTTGACGATGATTTGAATCTAAATTCCGGCGATTGGAACGAGTGGACACCAATTGGAACGTACGGAATCATTATCGAAAACGGCGTTACGACTCAACATACTGGCGGCGGATACACATATGACGGAGAGTTTGATGGGAATGGTTACACCATTTGTGGATTGTATCGAACGGATGACGACGGCATTTATTACGACAATTTCGGCTTGTTTGGCTGCATCGGAGAAAATGGCTATGTGAATGATGTGATTGTTACAGACAGCTATTTTGGATTCGAAGAAGTCGGTTCAGTTGGCTTTATTTGCGGAAAATGTACATCGATAATAAGTTGTACTGTAACCAATAGCCGTGCTGAAATCGAAACAAGTGGCTATCTTGGCGGCGTTTGTGGTTACGGTTCAGAACTTGGAATTGACCGAATAGAAAATTGCATTTTGCATTGCGATACTACAAAAAGTATGGGTGGCATTTTGGGATATGGACATAAAACAGGATTCGTTAACATCAACTCATGCAGTGTACAAAACTGTACCATCACAAGCGACAGTGCAAATTATCTTGGCGGTATCTGTGGTTATGCAAGTTCTTCTATCAAATATACGGATAGAGTTACAGACTGCACCATTGAAAACAGTGAAATTTCTGGAACAGACAGCATTGCAGTTGGTGGTATTTGTGGATATATCGAGGGTGGTGTTGCAGGTTCAAACAATTCAGAAATCACGGACAGAACAACAGAACGCATTGTCTTTTGTGCTTATTCTGAATTATCCGATTGTACTGTGACAGGCAGTACACTTCTCGGAGACGGTTATCTCGGCGGCATTGTAGGCGAGGGAGAAATTCTCACGAGCATTTCCGATTGTACGGTTACAGATACGGTTTTGGATACCTTCACCGCAGGGATAGGTTGTATTTCCGGCGGTATTGCAGGCTATTTTGACGGCACGACAATGGACAATTGCAATATTACAATTGAAACACTGGACAGCATTATTTCTAACTGTACGGTGGAAAATGCAACTGTCACGACAGATTATGCAGGCGGAATTTGCGGAGAACTGGGTGAGTTTGTAATAATCAGTGATTGCGACAATACAAACGATTTGGAGGGTTACACCTGTGGCGGTATTGCATGGAAATCCGCAGGTGAAATCCAAAACTGTACAAACGCCGGAGAAATGCACGGCATAAAAGGCGGAAACGGCGGTATCGCAGCAATTTCTACTGGTGTAATTTCAGCGTGTGAAAATAGCGGTGATATAAATTATACATCCAGCGGCGGCATTACAGGTACGTCTTCCAGCGTGATTTCAGCGTGCAGAAATAGCGGAACGATTTTGAAAGGAAACAGCGGCGGTATCGTGGGAACGAACAGCGGCAGTATCATCAGCTGTTACAACATCGGCACAATAACAAACAGTACAAGCAGCAGCATATGCTATGAAAACAATGGAGAAATTTCCAATTGTTATGGACTGGACAGTGT
>Ga0192268_1023_pt1 | contig 29093 bp, 34 predicted proteins | sample Koala_Koa23_N3_FD_131268 | JGI IMG/M metagenome (GOLD analysis project Ga0192268, IMG submission 131268) | Enriched cells from koala feces incubated with labeled cellulose particles, San Francisco Zoo, California, United States - Koala_Koa2-3_N3 ...
GGCATTGAGGACGGCATTGTCGAATTCCATAGAAATAATGAAACAACATCCTGTAAATATGATTACGATGGATACAAAATACTCACCTATAAATCAGGCAAGAAAGGCGTTCGTTACTTATTCGAATGTAAAGATCCTGAAAGCAAAGCCCCTAAATATATACAATTTAGCGATCATATAATTGCACCACGAAAATCATCTCATTTTCACATTTTTATGGGTAATGATTCCCAACAGTCTTTATTGAATGAAATGGAAAACTGGCCAACGTATTATCCCTATCAGTTGAGTAGCGAAGAAGTGGTCGAGGAGATGATGTCTCATTGATTTTTTTGCGCTGACTTCAGTTATTTAACAGAACAGTGCCTGGTAGTAACAACAATAATTTGCCAAGACAAATAAGTAAGACAAACTCAGACACGCTCATACTTGAGTCGTGTCTTTTTTATTATGTCTGTAGAAAAAAACTGCGAAAAAGGCGAACAATAAATACACAACTCAGCCATACAGACTGGCAGCGCAAATGTTTCCAGGAGCAAGTCATCTGTCATGGTAAAGCTAACCAGAAATATAGGTTAATTTTGGTGTTTAAACCTTTTTTACTTGTTAGTATGATACAAAGGCTTTCAAAAAAGCTGGGAAATTCAACAACTCTTGGAAATTATGGACTTTGTCCCGCGGCTTTAATCTGACGGCCGCGTTCCTTTTTTTGGCTCAATTATTGACCCCTTCTCTACGCAACTTCAGTTCCCGCCAGCAACTTTGCGGCAGTTTCATAGGATCAATGTCTAAAAGAATAATGGTGACCGATAAGAAAACGACTGAATAACTGTAGATTTTCGCTCGAAACCTTCCTGTCAGCTCCATAGCGAATCAAGTGCTGAATGTCACAGTATCGAACAGAAAACAGTGACGATCTAACCCTTCAAGAATATTCTACGATTGTTCTGTTTAGGAAAAGCAAGGCGGGAAGTCGGGAGATAAGTCATTGATAAAGTGGCGGAGAGAGGGTCTAAATTTTTAGTGTTCGACAATGCCCACCTAAGTGCTATTTTTCCTTTAAAAACAAAATATTGTCATTATTTTTTTGTTCGGTGGCGTATTGCTACTGTGCAAACAATCAGCTATTTTATGCAGTACCGTATGTATGGCGGGTTGTATGACAGGATTTTGCTATGCCAAAGAAAGCCAAGGAACTCTCAGGACTCGTCGTATCACGATTAAAATCCGAAGGTATGTATACCGTAGGTGGTGTGGATGGTTTATACCTTCGCATCCGAAATCAGTCTCGTGCATGGGTTCTTTGCGTGGCTATGGGAACCCGAATCAACAATCTCGGTAGAACAGTTCCAAGACGTTTGAATATGGGGCTTGGCCCTTACCCGGAAGTCTCCTTACCCGGAAGTCTCCTTAGCCGAAGCGCGTGACAAAGCGCGTGAGCTACGTAAACAAATCCGTAATGGTATTAATCCCCTTCAAGAAAAACACGAGCAAAAAGCCCGGCAGGAAATACTGGCCCGGAAGAAAAAGACCTTTGCCGAATGTTGTGAAGAAGTGCTGGAAGTCAAAGACAGTGAGATGAAGAACAAAAAACATCTCGCTCAATGGCGTTCAACACTGGAAACCTATGCCTACCCTTTCATTGGCAAAAAGGCCGTTAGTGAAATCACCAAAGTCGATCTTCTGGCAATACTCGAACCTATCTGGTTAACCAAGAATGAAACCGCCAGTCGTCTACGTGGACGTATTGAAACGGTGATCGATTACGCCAAGGCCAAAGAATACTTTGAAGGTGATAATCCTGCCACATGGAAAGGTATGCTGAAACCTCTGTTGCCTCAGCCAAGTAAAGTTCAGATCACCAAACACCATGCCGCTCTTCCCTATAGCCAGATCGGCTCCTTTATGAAAGAACTACGTGAACGAAGCGGCGTTTCGCCTCGTGCGCTTGAGTTTGCCATACTGACCGCAGCACGCTCAGGAGAAATTCGTGGTGCCGAGTGGTCAGAGATCGATCTTGAAGGTAAAACATGGACCATACCCGCCAGTCGAATGAAAGCAGCGAAGGAACATCGAGTTCCTCTGTCTGATGCTGCTGTTGCCCTGTTAAAGGCTTTACCACGCTTTAAGGGTATAAATTTTGTATTCCCTGCCCCCCGGAAGGGACAACTCTCGGATACGGCTTTACTGGCAGTCCTAAAGCGAATGGGATACACCGATTTAACACAGCATGGGTTTAGATCGACATTCCGTGATTGGGCTGGTGAAACGACCAACTATCCGCGTGAGGTAATTGAACATGCGTTAGCTCACCAGTTGGCAGATAAGGCAGAGGCTGCGTATCAACGTGGGACGTTATGGCCTAAGCGGGTGGCGTTGATGGATGAGTGGTCGGGGTATTGTTTTGCAAACATAATAACCCCACTAAGTGATGTTACTATGTTATGACAGGCTTGGATGTTCTCAGCCTGTCATAGATAATCAAAATATGTGAGTAATACAGGATAATTAATGCCGTTTACTCATATAGCAGAATGATATTTGTTATATTAAGCTGTTGTTGGTAATTGTATATTACTTGACATTATGTGAAGGTTCTCCATATCTTCATCCCATAACTTATGGGCCATCATATTATCCCGTAAAGTCAGATAATCCTCACTCGTATGTAATACAGTAGCCGATACTGCGGAAAATATGGCACTTCTTTGACATTCTTTCAGTATCCCTCTAACAGTACCGATTAATTTTCTTTTATTTTTGCTTGTTGGATTTAAAAGATACCCCTCAAATAAAGTTAAAGAATCCTCTATTTTTTCCGCAATTATAGATCCTGTTTCACATCTTGGCTTAACCAAATGTTCTCTATCGTTAAGATTTAAAACATCTATGGTCAGAATACCTTTCTCATTCCTCCCTTTCATTCTAAAATTTTTAATATAGAAAAACTCTGCCGGGAGTTCCTCAAAAGGATTAACTATTGGTTCTTCGACAACATCATGTGTCCCTTTAGAACCATTACAATGACGACATGAAGGTAATAGGTTATTCCACTCTATTACATCATCAGGGTAATCATTCTTATCTTTAAAATGCTCCACCTCATGATATGTGCTTTTTTCACCAAGCTTAACCTCACAGTATGCACATTTTTTATCACTTAACTCCATCAACGAATTTTTTACATCATCATGATGCCATACATGAGTACCGCTGCTCTTAAATTTTTCAGTTAAACGACTAACATTCTGAGGAGAAAAGAATAGAGGTGTAAAATTTCTTTCCAGCTTAATCATTTATTTATTGTCCTCCTCGATTATTGAGGATAGATCAATACTAAGCATTTTTCTAAGCACATTTGCTGGATGAAGTGCCCTATCTAATTCTTTATAAATGCGCTCTGCTTCAATTTTATTTTCCTCATCAATAGCTTGATCAAATGCAGCAAGCATACTTTGTAATTTCTGACTTCTTGTGTCTTCCATTCCCATTACATCTTTGAGTACCTCATCTAATGTCCATCCTGTATAACCAAACTCATTACTCGGAAGTTCTCTGACGTATGTATATCCATTACTATCTGTCCCTAATGCAATTATCTGATTAGGTTCCGCATTTTGTATAATGTGAGGACTATGAGTAGTAACTATAAATTGTGTTGCAGGAAATGTGTCTCGCAAAACAGAAACAATTTTGGACTGCCATTCAGGATGAAGATGCATTTCCAGCTCATCAATCAATACAATGCCATCAAAATGCTGTGCTAAACATTCCTCATCAGGCATTCTTAGTTCAATCTCTTTTATTATGCCGAATAAAATACTCAGACATGATTTAAATCCTGATGACAAATATTCATACCAAATTTCTCCATTTGGAGTAGATACGAAAACATCAAATTTTTTCGCATCTACGCGAGAAAATTTATATTCAGCATTAAGCAGTGAAAAGCATTTTTTTGCCAACTCCAAATTAACCTTATTATTTTCACTTAATGCTTCTGGTGTATTAACGAAGAGACAGCGTTTTGCGAACCAATTTTTCATATCCGCAACCGAAATTCCGTCAGTCAAAAGTGTGTAAATGCTATGATCTTGTCTTTCCTCGTCTTTAGAAATATTAGATAAAGATACATATTTAAACATCCTAGAAACATTCAAATAAATCACTTTCCTTCCAGCTTCACTTAACCCATGAACAAATGAACAATCCTCAGGATCGAAATTCGCAAGAGAAATATGACTTTCTCTAATATTGTCACAATCATTTAATACGATATTTATCTGACCATCAGTAGACTGAGCATGTCTTTTAAGGACGTAGCTGTTTGTAGAAATAAAACTATGTGCCACGGAATCTAAAATAGTGGTTTTCCCTATCCCATTTGGTCCGCAAATAATATTCATACTTGAATCAAAATTAATTATTGCTCTTTTTATACCACCAATATCTTTGATATCAATTTTTTGTATTTTCATTAACACCCTCTACTTTACAAGCCATTAAATAATGACATAATATTGAGTAGTAGTTATTATACATCAAAATATTCGGATAATAAACAACCCGATTAAATGCAATAATTAACATTATCTATCAACGAATACTAACACCAACCTAAGATATCAATAAGATTGTAAAAAGATGCAAGCTCAAATAACGTCTTCGATGATACAGTGATGTCTTACAAGAGATGAGATACCTCCTAATACAGGTTAACTATCGGTGTTGAAATGCATGAGATATACTGACTTAACCTAGCATGAGTTCAGATCAACATTTCGTGACTGGGCAGGCAAAACTGCATAATATCAACATAGGGCGTTGTGGCCTCAGCGTGTGGCGCTGATGGATGATTGGACGCGATATTGTTTTGCCGTTTAACTGCTCTGTTTGAAAACACTATCAACAAGGAGCTGCGTAAGATGGGCTATGACACCACGCAGGACATCTGCGGTCATGGTTTCCGCACACTGGCCTGTAGTGCCTTAATTGAGTCAGGTTTGTGGTCTGAAGATGCGGTAGAACTCCAGTTGAGCCACAAGGAAAGCAACAGTGTTCGTGCTGCCTATACACATAAGGCCAAACATCTTGAGCAGCGAAGGTTGATGCTACAATGGTGGGCAGATTTTCTTGATGCTAACCGGGATGGGATGGTCAGGCCGTTTGAGTTTGCTCAGAAACAATAATCGCCTTCCAGCAAGCAGACAATCGCAGTAAATAAAAAACGCAGGGAGGTTTTACTCTCCCTGTTACTTATCACTTACGCCCTTTGTTTGATTGTGCCAAAACAGAGGCTGCAAGTTGCTTCGTTAACTTGCTGGAACGTGGATTATCAAGAGCTGATGATGCCTTATGCTCCATTTGCCCACTTGTCTGGTTTGATGTCCCACGTTGCGAAAGCGCAGAACCAGCGAGGCTTTTCTGGATGGCAGAAGCATTAGGATTAGCCAGCGTTTTTGCAGCAGTAGAAGCCACATTTTCAGAAGTCTGTTTTACGTTTTTACTCATGAAACGAATCCCCAAGAAGTTATGAATATCCCTTATGTAGTACTTACATTTCTAAAGAAACACCACATACAGTGGCATCAACAGATTTTATAATCCTTTGTTTTCCTAAAAACAAGTCTAAAACTGTATAAAAACACAGTTACGATGTAGTCTATTGTTTTTAATGAATAAAAATAACTAATCGCGTTTAACGAAGAGAAACTAAAAGTTAGCCACTGCTCTGAAAAAGAGCTCTTGACAGCAAATAACTTTCAGAAATCTATAGCGATCTTCATCTTGAGAGAGGCTTGTACTTAACCCGCAAAAGGTATAGGTATATAATTATTGCCAGCTTATACCAAATGATTATCAATGATAGGAATAAAAATGATTTTAGTTATAACATCTAGCTTTGATAAAACAATTGATTACATAGTAAAAAAACATAGCATTAACAATTTTTACAGGTTAGATGTTGATAATTTCTCTGAATATAAATTTTCTTACACTAAAAAAGGATTCAGTATTGTTAATAAAAATAATAATGAATTGCTCGAGAGTGAATGCAGATCCATCTATTATAGAAAACCAACTCCTGAGAATATTATCAATAAAATTGATTCAAAATATCATAATCATTGCTTTCGAGAAGTATTCGCTTTTGTTGAAGGGATTGCTGAGTCGTTTACTGGAAAATGCTTATCCAAGCCATCAATTATAAAAAGAGCAGATAACAAAGTATTTCAAGCAAAAACTGCAATTGATATTGGATTCACAATTCCTGATTTTATATTGACAAATAATTTCGATTGTTTCAAAAACACTTTGACAATCAATAGCATTGTCAAACCGTTATCAAGTGGATTGATAGAAAATCAGAAGGTAAAGGAATTTGTTCAAACAAATATGGTTGACATGAATAAGAACACAGAAACATTAAAATATTGTCCAGCTTATTTTCAATCGTATACAAAAAAAGAATTCGAGGTGAGATCAACATTCATAAATGGTAAAGATTATTCGGTAAAAATGATATCTAAAAATAAAATTGACTGGAGAAAAAACAATAACGAAATATTCTATTCAACAATAAAAATGCCTGATACTATAAAAGAAAAATGTCTGAGGTATATGTCAGTCATGAATATTTCTTTTGGATGTTTTAATTTTATAGTTTTTGATGGTGAATGGTTCTTCTTAGAGATGAATGCAAATGGTCAATGGGCATGGCTAGAAAATGAAACGAATATTAATGTGTCAAGTGAGTTAGTGAGGTTTTTAAATGAAGTATAATTTCATTTACTTTATTATAAAATTATTAAACTTTTCATTATTATTCCACACATCATTAGATGAGAGTTTTGATACTATTGAAAAAAGAAATGTTATTAATTCTACGTCATTAAGAGTATCTTTATTATGTTTTCCTGTGGGGAGTAAAATAATATATTTATTAACTTTCAATAAAAAATCAAAACGTATTTTGGATAAATCTAACTTCCATTTTTTTACGAGCATACACTATGATACACTTTGCCCAAGAATATCGGGCGCAAAAATTGAAGAATATGTCATGGCGTATAGTCAATATATTAAATCAATTCTACCTAAAAGAAGGAAGGAACAAGAAGATTTTTTAAAGCAGCGCCTTTCCGAAAATAACGATAGTTTATCTAATCTTCAAAGTAAGATAACACATTATACTACTATCACTATTGCTCTCACAGGGGCAGTGGTTTATCTACAAACCATTCTACCATCCGCAAATACAAATTTTGCAATAAGATTTATTTCCTATTATTTATTTTTTATATTGCTTGTTAATATAATTAATTTATTTCTTTTCCTAAGAAAAGGAATGATGGTAAGTAGTTTTTCTCAATCAAGTTTTAAATCATTAAAATTTGATAACAGTAATTATGCCTTAACGAAGGCTATATATCGTGACTGGATAGCAAGAAAAGATGACGTCAGATATTTTGCAGGTATAGTTAGAAATGCCGAAAAATATCTATACAGATCGATTTTAGTTGGAATCACGCTATACATGTTTTCCATTTCACTGCAATATTATAGCGATAATCCAGTGAATGAAATCATATTCACGCCGTCAGGCATGTTTTTAGCTGTAAATTAAAAGGATATAATATGAAACCGTATACTATGCTCTATAGTGAATCTTTCGAAATAAACGCATCAACAATTTCAAGTAAAACAAACTCTACCGTAAAAACATTTACCACAGAACCTAATGATGAAGATTATCTCAACACTTGGACAACGCATACAAGAGTCATAGAGAACCAAGATGAGGATTACAGTTTAGCCCCCAGCAACTGTGAAAGAAAATACGAAATATCTAATGAAAAGCAGTCTGCTATGGATACATTTTTTACAGAATCCATTGAAAATAATGATGATGATTTTATAGTATGTAGAACATTTGTAACAAATGTCGTTGAATCAGGTGATGATGATTTCTATTTTAACTAAATAGATTCTGGTGAAACAAACGCCTTAATTATAAAGGGCCTTCTTGGCCCTTTTAATTTACCATGACATATGATAATGGCAATTATCACCATTTAAATAAAATGGACAGAAACATTATCTGCATGCATATAACCTTCTTAAATTACTATAACAATGTGTATTCCTACCACCACTACAACGCTCCTCATTATATTCTGCAATAAGGGTTCCAGATATATAACCAAACTGAGGACTATACGTTGACCCCGGACAGGCACATGTCCCAGTGTCACTATTCGGTATTACACACTTATATCCAGATACTTGATCGGTTATTGTTATAAAAATACCTTTCAGGCCATCACCGCTTGCTGTCTGCCATTTACCGTTAACACACGATAACACTCTACCTGCACTGTCTCGCCCCACCAGACCATTAGGCGTACATTTCGCATTTAATGTTGCCTGACCATTCAAATGAAGATATTCACCCGCTTTGATCCTGCCTGTTGATTCAATTGTGCCATTGGATTTTATCGTTCCGGCGGTAAGATTACCTGACGCATAAATATTACCCGCATTGTTCATGTAAGCTTTAACTGTCTTCCCGGTTCCAACACCAACAGTCCCTGATGCATACAAATCATAGGTGCGAACACCGCCAGCCCAGCCAGCAGGCAGATCGTTTGGATTAAGTCCATTCGTCGCAATACGGCTACCAAACTTCGCCAGACCTGTTGTTGAAAGCGTATTAAGATAGGTATCAGATTTTACTTTCAGGTTGTTGTTGATATTTACAGGACCATTAAGGGTCGAGGTTCCACCCACACTCAGATCTGATGCAACAGACGCATTACCCGTTGTCTTAAGTGCTCCCGTTGTTGTTGTTCCTGATGCCGTAATGTCTTTGATGTTTTTGATGCTCTTACCACCAAGATTCAGATCACCCGTCATCGGCAACGTTCCATCACGACGCAGATAAACAGAATACATTGAAGAGTTATACCCCACGCGGTAAGCCAGTAATCCACCACCCGTAATGTTGTTGTAGCTGTTAGAGTTCTCACTCCACTGACCACCATAGCCAGAAGCTATCTTGGTGTTTCTGCTCATCCCACCATCAACACCTGCCGCCTGAACAGCTTTACCTAACAACCCTACAATAGCGATTAACGGAAGGCTGATAGTAGCTCCTGCCATACCTGTTGACATACCGATCAACGTCGATAAACCAAAAGTCAACAGCAAAACAACAGCAGCATACCAGCCGGGATAAGTGCCATATAACACCGTCGCTAAACAGCCTGTACAGACATGAACCCCACGCTGACTCTCTTTGAAGCAAAACGGGCATTTGATGGTACTGTTTTCCATGATGGCTTCCTTAATTGGCTTTCCAACCATTACTGGTTTTAAAGAGATTCATTGCGCCATCAGCAGGTTCATTCATCCCTTTAACGCTAGTGAAGGCTTTTTTGTCAATCCAGCCCGGAACGTCAACCAGCTTCCACGTATAAGTCACGCGAACGACTTTCTGATTACCGTTGCCCGGCTCAGTCCATTCCTTAATCTCGTCAACAGCACGACGACCAACACAGGCACCATCTGTTGTGCTCCAGACTTTGGCTTTTTTGCCTTCCTCTGTTATCCCTAATACGTTCGAATCATAACCCTGTTCAAAAACCATCAGTCCCTGCTCAATAAAGCCATCGAGGATCACTGAATTGGTCCCTGTACCAGTCGAATCAAGTCGTGGCTTTGCAAGACGAATGGGGAAGCTGGTGTTATTATTATCCAGCGAGAAGCAGTATCTGGTCTTCCCGATCTTGGCATTGATCGCTTTCTCAAAATCACCTTTTTCACCACATCCCGCCAGTGCCATAGCTGCGCCTACAACGAGTAAAATCTTCTTCATCTGCTTATCCATCCTGATAATCAAAGTGCCTAAATTTTTGACCTAATCCGGTCAGGGCTAGAGTTGTTGCGGGATCCGGCTGATATCACATGGCAAAACCACCGCTTAACCAATTGATAGGATTCAATTCTTTTAGTGTCTCGTCATATCGTTTAAAACGATCAAAAACGACCACATGATAGTTACTAACTATCATAAATAGATATTCGATCGATAATAACAATTAATCACCGATCGATATCACACTTTCAATCGTTACAACCTATCGATAACTCATTATCGATCTTTTATATCGATCATTTTATTGAGATCTGTTCACAAAATGATATGCTTCGCGTAGGTCGTTCAGTAGGATCTGGTGAGGTGGTTATGGAAGTCATCGACAAGGAAACCGACAGCATTCAAGCAATGTCTGACAGTGCTGTTTTATCATATATCTATGAACAGTCTGGATTCTCCATTGATCTGAATAAATGTTTTGTGCGGCTATTCAATAATGCATCTGGCATTAATGCCGTATATGACTATAACCAAATCCGGGAAATCAATTACACATTACCAAACACTGATTTCGGTGAGGCAGAGATCTGTATTCTCACATCTGGAAGCAACAATGCTTTATGGAAGTTTACTGTTAAGTCGGAAGACAATGAAAGAGTTTGTGAGAGATGGATTAACATATTTGATGAGCAGATATTTAACAGTATATAAAATAAAACATAAAATGTTAATTCTTTTATAAAGGAAACCGCAAATATATTTGCTTTTTTAGAAATTAATATTTAATTATATACACATGTAATATTTAATAATAAGGTTTATTTATGTCTGGAAAAAATCCATTCTGGAATTATGATTATAATGCAGCACAACGCAACAGAGAAATTGTTGACTCATATCAACAGGCTAATGAAGCCAGACTGAACTCTCAGCAAGCTCAGTTTGAAGCATCAATGGCAAACGATGAGGTTAATCATCTACAATTGCGCCTTAACCAAACCATAGCCAGCCATAAAAAGGTTGTGAATGGGTATGAACAACAGTTGGAAGGATTTAAAAATAATTTTTTCCGCGTTGCATTACACAAGAATATTCTTTATAGAACCATCAGCAAACTGCAGGAGGAATGGCCCGATAAAAAGGAATTTATTCTTGACGAGATGCAAAGACAACGTGATTTATGTAATCAACAGGATTATAGAGAAAGATGGTGGAACGCTATCAAAGGTAATAACCTTGCTGATGACTATCTTGATTTCCCGTTCCCTGAACGTAAGGTCAAGAACAACGTATAATATATGGTAATTATTATGTAATAACAAATATACAAGATGAAACTAAGCATTTCTTCATAACGCTTATTGATTTCGACAAGACAGTACCCTGTCGTGTCTCCTACAAGCACACCCATATCAACCATCCATTTCATGGAATATTCATCATGTTTACCACTTCATCCCCACGATATGTTGTTGTATCGAAGTCTATATTAAAGTTCACAATTACACAGGATGTTAAGGATAAAAATACTGATGTCTTAATTTCTATCATCTATGATCTAATTAACGGTACTACCGACGAGGTTTTTATTAATAACATTGAAAAAGCAAGCAATGAATGTATTGAGAAGAATAGTTTTTCAAAAAAATTTAAAGCTTGCATAAATAACATACCGCCTGAAGAAACTCATCCAACCAGAAACACTCCCGACCCCAAATGACATTATGAAAAACATAGACCTCCGCATGATGCAGAGGTCTATACTTTATCTGATACATTAATATCTATCTTAGTTAGTTGCTGCCTGTGTCGATTTTGTGGCATTGATTTTCAGGTTGTTCAACATCACTTTATCAACAGGTTGTAGTTGCTGTCCTAATAGGGCCGCTAATAAAATATTGGTGTCTTCTGTTCTTTCTATTTGAAGCATCTGTAATCTTAAATCAATAGCCTGCATTCTTGCCTGCTCATGTGCGGTTTCTTTTTCATCTGTACTGCTGATCTTGACCTGCCATGCATCAGCACCAGTAGTATCCGCATAACGAGAATAGATCTCATATCTCAACATTTCCCATTCCGAAGGTTTAGACGGGAACTCTGCTCCGGGGAATAATGTCGCATACTTGGTTTTCACAGACGCATCAGTCCACGCCTGACTTGCTCCTGCTGTAGCACCCAGTCCTGAGCCGATATTTACCCCTCTTGAGTTTACTGATACATCACCAGATTTCTTTATTGCCAGAATAGAATCAACAGCATTAGTTCCCGCTGTGCTTCTGGCAACAAAACTCGAGAATGCTGACAGGTATTCGCGGCCTTCTTTCGTATCTTCAAGACTCCTGTCGTTTAGCTGCTGTAGCGGTAAATTACCAATCAGATTTCGCTTAGCAGCATCAGCCACTTTCATCTGTTTAACATCATAAGATTGGTTTGAAACTTTATTCCCCTGAGCATCAGATATGGATAACGGTGGTGTGGTGAGTGAGGTAGCAGATTTATCTTTATCAGCATATGCACCAATAGAACTACATCCACCTCTGTTGTATTTCACATCCTCGTCAGAACAGACTTCAATTGAGACTCGGCCCATCACGTTATTTTTAGCCTCATTTATACCGGTGCTTGCTCCCGTAAACATTTTCACACTATTTTCAGCTAAAGCAGCTTTAGCTGAGCTTGTGTTTGATCCTGCCGACCCTCTACCTCCTGCTGCTGTAGCTTCCTCACAAGCATTAGCATCAGGAATTCGCTTAAGGATATTTTGCATTCTTTGCTCCTGAATAGCTTGGTTTGCATTGCTTATAACAGAGTTCTTTTGATTCTCATTAGCAGTAATATTAGCCTGTGCAAGTTTGTTATTCATTGAGACTAATGTCTCAATCATTCCATTTCCCATAGATTGAGGGGATGCCCCCATTACGTAAGGTGTCAATACTTCTTCCGTGACGGGCCAGACAGCAAAAGCTGTATTTGAATACAGAACAGAAAAACACAAAATCGAAGTCGCTGCTATTCTTTTTATTTTGAAATTACCATGACTCATCACACACTCCCTTTAATTCATTACATTCTTTATTAATTAATAAATTAAAAATGAATTGTCAATTGTTCTGACTATGCTTAATGATCCCTTATCGTGTTTAAAAAGCATAGATTTTAAAACCAACTCAGATTAATATATTCACTCCTGAATCATCATTAAGAGAATTGCCATGTCGATTTATAATATTTAAACAAATTCGGATGGAGTTTTTTAGCGACGAAAAGAATCAGGGCGTTTCCATTCAAACACTGCAGCATGTCTTGCTTTAGTTCTTTCACTTTTAATCTGATTAGCTTTACGCTGAGAACAAATTTGTTCACGAGCAACACACAATACCTTTCTTCGTTCTTCTTTGGTAAAATTTTTACCTTTCACTTTCGTTGCCTCACACACTGCATCATCAAGAAATTTCTTTTCCGATACTGTCACGCGTCTTAAACGACCATGCTTATTCATATTTTTATCCATTTGTTTTTTCTCTTTTTTAATCCCGAGATCTGTTTTTTTGTTTCCATCTTCAATATTGGTTCCATTAAAACTTCCCTCGTCATTATTTGTTACAGAACCTTCTTCAGTTTCGTTTTTCATTTTTCTGACTCTTTATTATGTAAGTTATCTATTTAATACAATTAAAATTTTGTTTTTTCAAATTAACTCGTTTTTTAAAACCATTTAAAATGCATATTTTCACAAATCACTTTAGATTTATATTTTTTCTGTACTAGTTTTACTATTTAATTTATTTTAAAAGATTTAGGGTTTTAGAGGGAACTCCGTCAGGAGTAGTATGGTTTTTCTAGAGCTTCGCCTCTCCTAATCCGCATATTAAAGTTTCAAAACAATCTCATGATTTTCAAATTTTATACACGTAATAGGACAAGACGCTTCTCATGCTATGACTTAGAATTGCAATACGTTTCCATATTGCGACACCCTTCTGCACTCCCATAGACAACATCATAGCTATAAAAACATTTTCTCGTTTTGCTAAAGAAAATTACACTGCTGTTTTTATAAGCCTTAGATGTGCGCTTCGAGTTGATGTTACGCAGACTCCCCGCTTTGGCATCGACAATAACCTTGAGAATGAATCAAACACTTTCGCTCCTACCTTCTCAGACCCGTACAATCAGGTTTAACGTTATTGCTTTTGAGAACTAGATTAGTTTTTGGAAATGGTATTTGACAGACTTGTAAAAAGTTGAGATTTAGATTTGACAAATATGGAAAGATTATTTAATACTTTATTATATTTGTAGTCATGTTATCTGGTTAACTGATTACGAGGCTTCAAAAGTCGGCAAAACTTTTTTAGTCCTTAAAAAGTCAACTTTGATAAGTTGGCTTTTTTTGTATCTTCATTCTGTTTACATCCAAATATTTCACTTGTCAAACAAAACAGTTCTTAAATACTATAATAAATTATATTCATCCAAAATGATGACCCCGAACTTTATTGTTATCTTCTCATTAAGAGCATAACCAGTAGTTGTTTAACTAACAAGTATCGTTAATATTCACAAAGCTTATTTATTGGCACCAACGTAAAAAAGTAGTATAAGTGAAGGATCAGACATTAAATGGAGTGACCGATATGGATGCTGGATTTATTTTACCTCAAGAAAAACAACAGGTTCTTGATGAAATAAACAGATGGCTTAACACAGTCTATCCCTACAAAAAACCACCTGCACATCTTTGTGATCCGATTGATAGGGCCAGTAAATTTTTCCGTATTGATGTTCACAGGAAAAAATTCAGTATTTATCTTAGACTTGGAAAAACATGGGCATCATCTCAGAATAAATCTATTGTCATTGCTAAAATCTGTTTTGAAAAAGAACGTTCTGGTTATGGCTCAGCGTTGCTGAAATGCCTTGCGAAAATAGCAGAAAAATATAATTATGAAAATATTGCTATCGAGTCAGTCAATGAAAAAAGTAGATCATTTGCGTTGAAATTTGGTTTTTCAGAATATCAAAACAAAAATGATTATATCATTACAACTGAAAAACTTACTACTATCCTTAATAAACTGCCTCCCCCTTATCTTTGAGTCGAATTCATGTGTCATAGTATTATTATTTTTTTCAAACAAGGTCCTATACCTATGACGAAATATAATAATACTTTCATATGATTTTAAAATAAAAAGGAGTTGCTGATGCTAACAATTGAAGTAGAAACAGCAAAGTTGACTGTCGGAAACAGTGAATTTTTAATCGAAATACCTAAATCATTATATGAAGTGATTTCAAGTCAAAATAAAAAGGACCAATTAACAACGATAAAAAATAATGATGCAGAAAAAATAGAGTATTTCTTAAGAGATAAGTTGTATTATGACACAAGGCCGTCAAGTAAAAGACAAATGGATTACGTAATAGCAATAGCTGAAAAACTAAAGATAAAAATCAATAAAAAAACGCTCGAAAATACATCCAGTGCGAGTGCCTTTATTGATAAGCATAAATACGAATTTGATAAAAAAGTGGAAGAGGAACATCAAGCATGGATTGAGTATAAAAAGAGTGATGAATATAAAATCCTTCAAAAAGTTGAAAGTGCAATAAAAAGACATTTTATAAGATATAGCACAACAAGAAAAATATTACTTGCAAATCAGATGATTGAATCTGGCTTATCAATAAATGATATTGCAGATAAAATAGGCGTTACCACAACCACTATCAATAAATATTTAGCTGAAGTGGTAGATATAACTAACCGATCCATAGCAAATGAAAGTTCATGGATGATATTTCATTATGTTCTATCAAAGATGGTTTTCTCAAATAAGGAAAATCTAACACCAAGTGAATGGAGAGATACTATTATAGCCTTGACCATGAAAAACAGATGGTATGAAGAAACTTGGTTTTTTACAGAAGAATAAACATCCCTTGATACATTGTTTATATTTCAAAAAAGGCTATGGCGACATTTTACTTTTGCCATAACCATTTCAATATTGCTTGTAAGTAATCATATAAGATGATTTTTATTCTAAATAATAATTAATACTAAAGAGGACCGTAGTCCTCTTTAGTATTACATTCCCTCATTGCCTTCTTTTGGTGATGAATCACCACCAGAAGATCCGCCCCCATCACCTTTACCCGGAGCCTTAAAACTCTCTATAGGAGACGCTTTACTCTGAAGACTTAGTGGCAACAATGGCCTGTTATGCTCACCAAACGATACCGCTCTGTTAGCAGCCTTTTGAGCGACATCCCTATAACCAGCAGCTCCCGCTGTATCACCAACAGCATCTGCAGCCTCAGCCGCACTGTAAGCAGAGTTGGCACTTTCAAGAGATTGATATTCATCCTGCTGATCAAGTGGTCCTGCATTACTCATATGGGTGCGGAATGCAGATCCGGTTTTGGTAGCCCTGCCGGAAGCCTGAGCTTTCCCTTGTTGAACTTGTTGCTGCTGTTGAAGCTCACGTTGTTGTTCACGGTCTTTATTCATTTGCCCGTTTCTGATCTGATTACCTAACGCGTTCGAAGAATGTGATAACTGATCTAATACTGTTTTTGCCAGTACTGCCGATTCCACACCTTTTGATGCCGACTGAGCATAACCCGACATACTCTGACCACTATGAACGCCAAGCCACTTCATAATTTCATCTGGAATAACATGGATCAGGGAAAGTGATTTCTTCACAACCGTAAACATCAGCGCAATGTAAACAGCAATCAGGGCCAGTGATTCTATGATGCTAATCCCGGCGTTGGCTGACATCATACCGAACGCGCCGGAGAACGTTTCATTAATCACCCCACCAAGTATCGGAAGCATCGTATAAGCGGCTATTAGTCCCGTTACCATCAGTGCCGGGCGCATAGTTAACGACAGCACCAGACCATAGCCAGCACCGCCTCGTCCTACAACACCATCTCCGTCTGGATGTAAGTGTGTGATTACCCATAATGGTGCTGCCACCATTGCTTCAAGGCACAGAATCATCCAGCCCACGCAGACACCAAACCACATGACGTATGGCAGCATTGGAATAACAACAGCTAATGTAGCACCAGCAACCCATAGCGGGATCACCAGTGGCATAACGACACCAATTGCACCAAAGGCTCCAGACAACCAGTTTGCAGTAAATGACGTCCATATTCCAAGACCTGCACCAACAACAGCAGAGCCACCTAATAAACTCCACCCGGCGGTACTGAGTGCATCGCCAAGGCCTTTAACGGCTAACAGGGGGTTGATAGCCTGTAAATTTGCTGCCGTTGTATCTGTTGAAAATGCGACGAGTTTTCCTTGTTTTCTGCCATTGATTACGCTTGAACTTAGGAAACCAGCCATTGCGCCAGAAATACTCTTATCTGCTTCACTCTTGAGTGAAGTGATTATTTTACTGGCATCATCTGTTTTAGACCCCTGACCCCCCTTACCAGCGGTATTGGCTTCTGTTCGGTTTTGCGCATCAATACCATTCGCGTATCTAGAGGCCGTCGTCGATCTCGCCATGTCGTGAGACACCTTTGCCATTACAGCATTCAGGCTATTAAAAATATCGCCATATTCCATACTCTGTTGTCCCGCGACAGGAAGATTGTGAGCAGCACCATTAATCGCATCCTGAATGCGGATCAACTTCATACTCCATGCCCCTGCCATGAACCATCCGTCTTTCTGCACGTTATCCTTGACGTCATCCCACTGGTTGCCTGTAGAAAATGCAGTTCTGACCGCCGTATCGATAACAGAAACGTAGGTAGCAGTTGCACTGTTTATATCAGACTGAATATCGATGTTATTATCAGCGACATATTTTTCTGCCAGTGTCATCATATTGTTATTTAGGGCAATAAAAGCTGTATTATGAGCTTCAACAACGGCTGATATATTGGTTTTGATTTCCTGCGGCATGTAGCTCATATACATTCCACCTGATGCGATAGTCGCCTGAGCGTGAGCTTGAACCTGTTCATCGTAAGACGCTTTAGCTTCCGGGTCTATCAATGTAATGCTTCCACACGCTGATTTGGATACCAGTAAGTTTTTATTCATTTCATTACCAGCATTATTAGCACCGTAATTGTATCGGTATAAATACTTTCCTTTTTCCGACGTCATTTCAAACACAGGCATAACACCGGGAAACAACGCACTCTCATGCGATTTTTTCCATAGCTGGCCTGCCTTCAACATACAAACATTATTGATGAATGCCGTCTTTGCTATGCGGTCAAGTTCCTGATAGGACGCTGACGTGGTGATAACAGCACCATCTGATGGATTTGCGGCATACGTATTCCAGACCGTATCGGCAAGACCTACACCCTGATTTATCAGCCATAACACCATAACCTGAGCTGCACAGAACCCACCGGCTGCGGGAAGTATCATTGCGGTTCCTAACGCTGTCCTGACAGGAAGCCACATAGAGGACCATTTCTTACCCAGCATTTCGCCATCATGCGCCGTTGACATCGTTCCGGCTATTAGCCGTGTATGCTGCTAAAATCCCACCAACCAACAAAATGGCACTGTTGAGGATTGTCATTGTGCTGGCTAACGGGCTTTGGGCTAAATTCTCAGGAAATAAAACATCCAAGAACCACAGTTTTGATTTATCCGTATCAGGAACCGTAAATAAATCTGCTGCGTATGCATTTTGCGTAATCAGCAAACACATAAAAAGAATAGCTGCCGCGATGTATCCTGTCCTCATGATATTCAAAGAGCATTGCTCCATTTTTATTTTCATTTTTTCTCCCTTTTTTATGCAACGCACCAAGTGAGTTACATTTTTTATATTTTACTTCATCACATCACTGATACTGTTCCATACATCAGAACCTGTTGTGGAGTTTCCATTAACATTAATGCTTCCTCCCGCAGTTGATCCTGTTCCTGTTGAAATGCTACCCCCTGCAATATTCCCCATACCCGGAACATCAAAAGAAACACTTTCCGATATATTCCCCATTACAGAATTCATTTTTTCTCTGGCAATCGAACAGGCTTTACTTATTGCTGCTTCTTTTGCTTTTCTGATTATAGTATCGAAACTTGGCAGGTTTATGCCGATACTTCCAGTAGGCCATACATCGGTGCAACCAATAGTATCTAAGGAACTATTTATGTTTGCCATAAACCCTTCGGCTATGGGTTCCAGTTGAGCTGCATCGATTTCATCGCGTTATACTGAGCCTGTTTTACTGCGGTTTCCATAGCGGGTGAGCAAACGGCAGCGTTGGCTGTTGTCGCCGTAAATACGATGGAACACAGTGAAAATAAAACATATTTTCTTCTATTCATTTTTACTCCTTTATTGATTTTATTTCTCGCCACCTCATATATTTAATTGGTTGTAAATAAAAGGGCTTATTCAATATATATTAAATATTGTAAAAATAATCAATAGAACAGCAACTTTAAATTTGACAATCACTTTATTTTATAGTTAATATTAAAGAGTAAATAAATAATTACTCCAGGATATTTTATTTATACTCTGTAAAGAGACCTGAATACGAAATCAGGTCTCTTTTTATTTTCTTGTTATATAGAATCGGTTGTATAACTTTACATGTAGTGCTAATATTGCCCAATAAAAAGCATTGAATATGCTGTTCAGTGCTAAGTTCATCAAAAAGATAATAGCTATAAGGATTCTTACATGGCTAATTCAGGAAGAGAATATGAAGAACTCGTCAGAGATATACAATATTCTTTGTTTAAAGCCGAAAATATTCCTAGCCTTAAAAACATTAATATCGAGAAAAATAAGAAGATAAAAGATCGTTCGGGAATTGAACGAGAATTTGATATATATTGGGAGTTCGAAATTGGAGGTCATACCTATCGTTCGGTTATCGAATGTAAGGACTATTCCTCCCCGGTATCGATTGAGAAGATAGATGCCTTCATTGGTAAAACTAACGATATTCCGGGACTTAAACTAATCTATGCGACGCGAACGGGGTATCAAAGCGGTGCAAAGATAAAAGCAGAGCAGCATAACATTCAACTGCTTGTTATCAGAGATCAGCAAGAACAAGACTGGGTTGATGAAGATGGCACTCCACTTCTAAAATCTATTCATTTTAGAATGACAGCCATATTACCGCCAAGAATCGTTAAATTTAATGTGCATGTTGATAAAGAATGGTTTTATTCACAAAATGAATATACTGAAAGCACATTGCCAAATCTATTCAAAACAGAATATTCCAATGCTATTTTTATTCATAACCTTAGCAAAGACGAAAGATATAGCATTCATGATTTATCCAGTTTACTTATGAAAAAAGTTGAAAACATGGCATATGGAGAAAATATATATACTGAAAAAATTGACAATGGATATATAGAGAATGCGGATTCAAGCATAAAAATGAAGATAAAAGGTTTTGATTGCAAATATATTCATCACAAACCGATAGAAGATATATCTATAATTGATTTCTCAGAACAAATTAAAGCCATTGTAGAAGATTTCATAACAGGAAAGAAAAAATGGGTATTAAAAAATGGTATTGTAAAATGAACATTTGTTTTTAATGAGGGTTCCGCTATATCTATATATTTTAGCTCAGACCTACCTCATCCCTGAATTCAACCCCATATACAAACAAGCCCAGATATCTTTCGAGGCTTGTTTATCCGTATAATACAGTTGCATGTTAATATGTTCCCCTGACCCATTCACGCAACCATATTATATTATCATTAACTTCTATACATCGCATTTTAACTAGATCATTAATAATATCATCGAATGATACATCCACTAATTCCGGCATTCCGTAAAAATTGAATTGTATGCCACTCTTTGCAAACGCATCATCTCTCCTTATTTTATTAGACTCATCTCTTCCTTGCCATAAGACGTACAAAACAGTAGCATGTTCTGGTGTAAGTTCTATAGACGAATGACACCAAATCTTATTCCAAATACTTAACGCCGCAAAAAATATTAATTTTGGTTCGGCTGCAACACCTGCTGCTGTTAACACTAAATCGGGTAGATCATTGAATAATTCTCTCCAATTAAGAACAAAATTACCTAACTTTCTTGATTTTCCACCACGTCGACCTAATGAGTTGACTGTAATATACTCCATTACAAATTTTTCTTTTTCAGGCGGAGTTAATCTACAGAATGAATCGACTAAGGAAATAGCGGTTTTATCATCCTCAGTAAATAGTTCATGAACAATACCAATTATCTCATTTTTTTTGTTTTCTAATTTTTCATAGTCATAGCTCATTTGTCACATAGTCCTTTTGATTACTAACACAGGTATCTTTGTCCCTAAGGCTATTTAGCATATTTTGTTCAGTATTTCAACATATTAAACAAATAATTAAATGATTGTATAGTCTACCAGTTCTATTAATGGCTGCTCTGAAAATGCTTAATGAATTTCCATCGTTGTCCTTGGCATTACTGTTATAAAAATGTAACAATACAAAATTAAATGCGATAATGTTAGCTCATCGATCGCAATCACTACTTAGATTGGTTGAAATAGACTACTCGGTTTGAAAATTAGTTCCCCAAATAGGACTAACGTAAAAATAGTAATCAAGCATAGACTTCGGTAGGCACCATGCTTACTTAATGTATAATTTTCCCACACAGTCGTAGCTCTGGAGGCTCAGCTAGTTTAATACTACCAATACGTATGGGCAGCTCGCTATCTTGCTGGCACAACTTCTTAATGGATTGCCACTCCGCTTTTTCAGACTCCATGTGAGCAGCGAGCGAATCAAATGCACCTTCGGCTACAACGATGGTGGATTCTTCATCTGTTTCATTGCCAGTCGACTCCGCATTTGGATTTTCAGCGCGTTCTTCTTCCAGTTCAGCCAGACTCGCTTTCAGCTCATCAAGACTGCTGGCGGCGTCTTTTGGTGCATTGAAGAACAGCCCACTGATGAAGATAGCTTCCATTACCTCACTGAAAGAAAACGAGGTATCGCCATAAACAAAGCAGCCATGCTTGGAACTCTTCACCCCTGATACGTTCTTCTTCAACAATCCATCCTTCGACGAAGTCATCAATGTCTGTTTGCTATAGAGGATTACAGGCAGGTTTTTAATTTGTTGAACATCGCCGCTGATACTCCAGCGTTCTTTATCACCTTTAATGAAGCCTGAAGCATCGCAACTACTTTCTATGTCAAATTCATCAGTCGGGAACCGCTCGCGATTAAAATAGGTTGAAAAATCTTCCCCTTCTTCCATATCCTGACGCTTGTAAGCGCGATAAACCGAGCTTCGATGGTCAATCCCAATCCATTCAATATCCCATGTCATTGGCCCGGACGGTTTTCTTACCTCATCTATGTAGGCACCAACATCTCTGTCCAGATAAGCCGCTAACAATTCCTTCCACGGCTCTATAGCCAAAAAGATACTTGCCAGTGTTGTTCCATCTTCAATCAGGGCCGTATGGCGAAAGAAACGGAGAAGAAAGAAGGGGTCAGCATCAGCTATCGCGTTCTGTATGGAAAGCAACGGAACAGCCGAGGTTTCATCATAATCGGACTGAAACCGCAGTATTGCATCGGAACAAAAAATTAACTTACCTTCCATCGCTCATCCTCCTCCTGTAGTTATCAGACAAAATATTTTACCAGATCATAGATTGTTATCGCATTTTACTTTTTGCTGCTTCATATTCATTAATATGGTCCTTAAAAGTGCTTATCGCTTTTGGCAATGACCTGTTAAGTAAACCATTAATCTCCTGTGATGCTTTTCCGTTTCTGACGACCACGATATATCCAAGAGTCAGATCTTGTCTTATCATTGGATTCAATGGTTCTATACCTACGCTAATCCCCGTATTTTTGTATTTAGCAACCGGATACCCAACTGAACTATGGATAACAATATTATCGCTATCTGCAAGCCTTGATAACATTCTGTCGCTATATATCGCTTTTCTTAAATCCTCTAAAACAGGGATATAGTGTTTATCCATGTTTCCTGTCAAAGCTGTAGGCAAGTAGATTTTTGTTTTTATTTTTCGCATGATATTTTTCCTGTTATTGTTTTTATTTAATACCATGCTACTGATCGTAATATCAAAAATATTTATTATGTTCAATATAACTTTTATAACATCTGTGATTTTATAGTTTCTTCACTCATCTGTGTGAGTTCTGAAACCAAACGAATATAAATATTTTTCAACCTGTCTTTATCACAACGACTTACAGATTCTGATAACAGATAATGACTATAATTATTGACGCAAATGTTGTTGCCGTTTTCAAGAGTTAATTTCAATCCGAGTTCTGTATCTTCTACTTTGTTTACAATACAGATCATGAATGGTGTTTTCTCATGGGCATGAAAGAATGTTATCATTTTGATATTGTTCATTGTATTTTCCTTTTATTATTTTATTACTATTTAATACTACATTGTTATCGTGAAAATCAAATATATTTGTGTTTTATTCATATTTTTAAACTTCTTTTTGAAAAGATCTTTATCTCTGTGCTTACGCACGGCTACGCCCTGACGCTGATATTTTTATTTTATTCATCTCCTGTCTTTTAAATAAAAAGAAAAGTACTCGATCATTGTTTGATCTCTTTTCCTCATGATGCTGAATTTAGATCCTATGTTTAAACATAGTTTTTCCCTTTAGACATATAGCATTTGCTCTTAAACGTATAGGAAAACTATATCCTTGATAGCAGCACTTCGTGATTGTTGCGAACAATCACTCTGCTGAACAGGGCTTGCCCCTGTTAATAATGGATTTATCCAAAAAAAAGATCGCGTCGAAGACGCATATAAAGTAAAAGAAAAATTAATTAATCTCTCACAACAAAAGCAGCGGTTCGTGATTGTATGCAACAATCACTTCGCTGTAATAACATAGTAAGGAAGATAAAGTTCAATAACGTTAGTAGGTGCCATTTATATAAGACACCAATCAACTAAAAAGAAGAACTGTTTTCTATATTTCATCCTTTTAAACGTCATCCAAAGCTTCGCTATTTGAATAATGAAGAAGAAAAATGCTCTCAAGCCAGTTATAGCTTAAAACAAAGTACGCACTCTCGGGAGTTAAAGTCCCGAATCCCGGTACTTAAGATGATAATCATTATCAATAATAAAAAATAATACAGCTCCTATTTTTACTTATTTCAGAACTTGAAGTTTTTAATAACCAAACTTCAAGTATTATTATTTTTATAAAAACTGCACTTAAAATATTGACTAACTAAAAATAGTACGTTATCTACTTTATATAAAAAGAATAAAGGGGAAAGTATTATGTTAGATAATAAAATAAAAAAATCAAGAAGAGGTCTACCTCGCCATGTAAAAAACCCATTCCTTAATGATACAAATATACATACAAAAACAGGTATCAGACGTATCACAACAGGAAAAGATCGCTTAGCCGTAGTAAATGAAAATACAGGAGAACAGGTTGGGCATGGTGGTTTCTTTCAGTCAATGGAAGTAGACAAGACACAGTTCGTGAAGCTTTATGTGGATGGCGTATCAGCTATTGAGGGTTTATCCTCATCCGGTAAGAAAGTATTTAAGATACTGTATCTTGCTATTAGAGACAATAAAGATACAGATACGATATTAATGTCATTCGATATTGTTGATCAAGAGATTGTAAAAATATCAAGAACGACATATTTCAAAGGGATGAAAGAACTTGCTGACAAGAAATTTATTGCTGAGACCATGATACAGAACTATTATTTTATTAATCCAGACTATATGTTTAATGGTGATCGTTTAACTTTCATGAAAACTTATTACTTGAAGGGTAAAAAGAAAACAGCGAATAATAAAAATTAATTACCAACGGGAAAACAGGTTAAAAAATCGCCGTAATAAACTACGATTACATTAAAGGTATTTTCTTGCCAAGAGAGAAACATCACCAATTTGACACCTGAACCATATCTCGTAATATAAATATATCAACCATTTTATTTACGAGGTATTTCTTATGAGAAAAGTAAAAACAGACAACAGTGATTTAATCGAATACGTAAATACAGTCAAAGAACTAAAAAACCATATTTCGATAGAAGAATACAGAAATGAATATCGCAAGCTGCGTTCCGATGATATTCCATTGGTTAAAGCTCAGAAATTTAAGTCTGCCCATACCGAACTTCGCAGGCTGGAAAAAAAGAGAGAATCTCTTATTGAATACTTTATTGATGAGTTAAATCCCATCAGCAGTTCAAAAGCTAACACATCAGCAAGATCAACTGGCAATCTCGATTTATTTAACGAACGCGTGTTATACCGTAAGGCTATTTCAGAAAAGAGTGATGAAGAAATAGTAGCCTTGGTCATAAAACAACGCACAGAAGCCGCTGTTGAGTTCCAGCGTTCAATTGAGCATAGTCTTGAGCAACTATCTCGTATCTCGTCAGAGTTCGAACCAGCAAGCCAAAAGCGCAGGAAAATGTCTCTTTAAACGAGTCAATGTTATTTTATGTGAAATGGGATGTATTAGATTGCTTATGCAATAATGTTTACTATATTATTTACTGACTGTTTTTTTTGATTTTTCCAACAGCACCGTAAGCATTATTTTTATTAATCGCCCATTTTAAAACACCGGATGACATACTATGAGTGAAGCTCTTAAGGCACTGAACAATATTCGTACACTTCGCGCACAGGCTCGTGAAACAGATCTGGCAACTCTGGAAGAGATGCTGGAAAAACTCACCACAATCGTTGAAGATCGCCGTGAGGAAGAAAATTCAGCCCGTAAAGAACAAGAAGAACGTCAGGCTAAACTGGAAGCCTTCCGCCAGAAATTGTTAGAAGACGGTATCGATCCTACAGAACTACTCGCTTCAGTTGGTTCATCCCAGCCTAAAACTAAATCAACTCGTGCTCCTCGCCCCGCTAAATACAAATATAAAGATGAAAACGGTAATGAGCTGACTTGGACGGGTCAGGGCCGTACTCCTAAAGCAATCGCTGCTGCTATAGAAGCTGGTAAGACACTGGAAGATTTTGCAATCTAACCGCTACAGCATATCCGGGCTTCACTGTTCTCAAGATAACAGGCCCGGAAAATATTCGATTATTCATCCAAGACTATCCCAGTCTGGCAGGTTGTTAACGACCTTTCGCCACCAATGATACGCAGCCATAAGAACACCAAAACAAATACCTGCTACGACGCTTGAGACAAATGCAGTGCCCGGTTGTATCCCCGTATCCTTCCAAGTAAAAAACCACATACAGATCCCCCATGCCGGACCAAACCATCCACCCATCAACAAAGTGATTTGCCAGAATGAGGCAAAAGGTAGCGGTGGTATCTTGAGTCCAGCTTTCCATGCGAGGTGTAGCAAAGGAGGGGCATAATTACTTCGCCACATCTTCTTGCTTTCCATGATGGCAATAGCGTGTTTCTTTTTAGCTTCAAAGCCCATACGGTTCCCTCCAGCTCCACCTTTACTCATCTATCGATAAAAAGCCACAATAGACAATAATGATTATCAATTCCATGTATGTAAGTCAAAAATAACTCAAATAGTCATTCCTTTAGATCTTCTGGTGAAACCCGGTCACATGCCATTTTCTCAAGCATTCTTTGTAATCTTTTCATTTTCAACTTACGCGCTTTTTTCTCACCAATCTCCTGATAGTATTCTTCACGACGTTCGTTGACCACGCTCCTGAAATTTTTCAAAAGCTGTTCAAGTGTTTTGATGTCAGTAGTTGCGGCTTCCGCTTGGATTTTTTTATACATATACATCACATGAAATTCATCAATCATTTTTTTGCTCCTTGGAAAGACAAATAAGATTTGTTATCAGCCCCAAGAAGGGGCCGATAGACGTCAGAATATATCAGCATATTGATTCCGCCAGAACAGTGTAGTGCATTTTGGCTAATGCCTGCCTAACCTCTTTAAAATCCACTTCAGATAGTTTTTCAGCCGCGTTCTTTTTCCATGCTTTTTTCAGAAGATGCTTTTCAGCATTTCTCATCGCCAGATCGATTAGCTTACAAACAAACTCATGATCCATTACATGCGTTATAATCATATTGCTGGTCGTTTTATCCTTTGAGTTAAAAAGCTCCGCATAGATATGCAAGGACACAACATAAAAGATTTCAGTGTTTTTATTTTTAAATGTATTCATTTTTATTTCCTCTTTAGTTTAATATTGGAATAGCAAAATATTTGTATGAGCATTAGCGGTATACACACTTATAGACAATCCAAAGCTGACGAAGGTGTTGCTTTACCTTACAGTGGTTTACTTCTCCATAAATCCGATTCCTTTTGCCTTCTTCTGTGTCATCGTAAAAATGATATCGCGTTTTTTTAATGATACTTTCCATAATGTCATTCATATTGTATTTATTGTTGAGAAAATAATAAAAATCATCTGGTGCATTCCGCCGTAATCCGTCCATATAGTTCCTGAAATAACATTCGGCTTGTTCAATAAACTCTTTTATCGTAATAAGTTCTATCTTCATATTTTTCTCCATTATTGCTTAGGATAATAGGATGCCATGTGAGAACAGTTATCTGTTCGACACGAGATCTTGTTTCTGTTTTTATGCTGCGTTCTGGCGTGAGTTTCGAATAGTCGCTTCAATCCATTCATCAATCTCACTTTCAACAAAAGCGACACACCTCGGACCTATTTTTACTCTGTCTGGAAAGTTTCCTTCCTTGATACGTTCATATAAAGTCGTGCGACTAAATCCCACTCGATTTAAAACATCAGGAACGCGGATAAATCGTTTTACGCTGGTTTCACTATTTTCTTTCATTGTCTGTCCTCTATTATTGTAAGTAATCTCTATGAGATTTCGCTTTTCTCTATGTTGTTTCGACGTGAACAATGATAGCGATTTTGCTTATGGTAATTTAGGGGCGTTCATAAAAGAGTTTTATGAAAAAATAGAAGGGAGGTGAATGGAAAAAGATTCGTTAATGCTGAATGCGATCACGTTCGCACGGAGCGAACGTAACCCTTTTTACTTGGCTTATTTTTTCTTATTCCTGTCGTCTTCTACATGCTTTTCAACAGGGGAGTCTTTCAAGTGGTTGTTTTCCATCATGTAATCTTCAAGCGATTTCAGATAGCTCGCATCCGTCAGAAAAGCCATTGCTAACGGGTAATCTGTAGCCTTGAGCATTCCTTCATCACGATCGTTGTCGCTGTCCTCGTGAAGCAGCGAGGAAATCAGTGAAAGCGGGATTTTAATGCCGTTATCTTCTCCCCAGAAGATCAGGTCCATCATCGGGATAAGACGATATTCAATAATTTTTCTGAACGTGCTTTTGCCGAAACGATACTCTCTTGGCGCTGGAGACTTCATCTTAAGCTGTCTCTTCCATCGGGGGATCAACACTTTCAGATGTTCAATGATCTCTTCGGTTGATGCTTCTTCCAGATGAATATCGACAGTAATACGTGAAAGATTATTAAGGGATGTCTCTTTCAGATACTCGGACAGAAATTCAGACTGGCTTAGCCCAGAGAGTTCAGGCGTGGCTTCGGTTAATGACAGGGTTTTCGCATAAAATTGCGCATGGCTTCGTGTCGTAGGGTTTACCGCGTAGGTTCTGGCAAGCTCATGTCCAAGGGTAGCGGTATCACCACTGAAAAAGATTTCACCGCTGAGGATCTTGTTGCGGTAATCATCCAGCATTAATCGGTTAAAGGTAGGTATGGTGTTCCTGCTCAACAACATTCTGTAAGCCAAGATGCGCCGCTCAACCTCAACATAAAACTGCTGTAAGGTGAGTTTCTCTATCGCCTCATAGCGTTCCACATCAAACCATGCTTCCAGTGCTTTCCTGATTTCACTTCTTTTCATCCATCCTCCAACAATCCATTTCCTTTGATATATCTTCACAGGATCCGTTTGGAACAATTGAAGTTCAACTGTTTTGTCATCAGAGACGGGGGAATGGCTAAGTTGTTGTTAAGAGTGTGAACTCGAGAGCATAAAAGTGGATGCCCAACGCGCAGCAAAATGGTAAAAAAACAGCATCAGTAGTAAGAAAAATTGAGCGAGAGAAAGGAATTTTAATGCAGGGATTTATGCATGATAAAATCAAAAATGCTTTGTAAGTTATTGATTTTGTTGAATTATTGGCGGAGAGAGGGGGATTTGAACCCCCGGTGGAGTTGCCCCCACTC
>Ga0192268_1024_pt1 | contig 29021 bp, 28 predicted proteins | sample Koala_Koa23_N3_FD_131268 | JGI IMG/M metagenome (GOLD analysis project Ga0192268, IMG submission 131268) | Enriched cells from koala feces incubated with labeled cellulose particles, San Francisco Zoo, California, United States - Koala_Koa2-3_N3 ...
TTTACAAAAAGGAGTAATTATTATCATGAATCATCAAATGTCAAAAAGTACAACAAAAAAGAATCGCAATCGCCTGTTTTGTTGTTATTACGCAAACTACGGTAACGTAGAGGAGGCTGCTCGAAAAGCGGGCTTTCCGATAGAAACCGCAGCGGTGGACGGCGCAGATTTGCTCCGAAAAAGCGTCTATCAAAAGATGGTTGCCGATTATCGACAGGCATTGCAAAACGAAACAATGGCACAGGTCAAAACCGGACTGGAGAGATTATCCTTTGGTCGCTACAATGACGTTTTACAGCTACTCTTGGCGGAAGAAACTTTGACGTCTTGTGAAATCCAAAGCCTAGACCTCTACAGTGTCGCTTCTATCAAGCGTGACAAAAACGGCGGTGTAGAAATTCACTTTGCCGATCGACAAAAGGCATTGTGTTCACTCTATGAGTTCAGCGGTGACGCTGCCGGAAATGCAGCTGCACAATCCCTCTTAGAAGCCATCGCAAGCACGCCAACCGAGGGAGGCGATTTGGAATGAATCCATTTCTTCCATTTTCGAAAAAACAAAAAATCGCCATGTCCTGGTGGAATTCGCCTCAGACAAAACACTATGATGCCATCATCTGCGATGGAGCCAGTCCGTTCGGGAAAAACGCTTTCCATGTCCATCGGATTTGTCGCATGGGCGATGTCCTCTTTTCGGGGACACAATTTCGCTTTCTGTGAAAAGACCATCACCTCTCTGAAACGAAACGTGATGATGCCGCTTCTGGACTCACTGGGTTCGCTGGGATTTACGTATCTGGAACGGGTCAGCAAGAATTATGTAAATATTACACTCGCAAACGTCACCAATCGCTTCTATATCTTCGGCGGCAAGGACGAAAGCTCCGCTGCCTTGATTCAAGGCATGACGCTGACCGGCGTGCTGTTGGACGAGGTGGCACTGATGCCACGATCGTTCGTGGAACAGGCACTGGCGAGATGCAGCGTCTCCGGTTCTCGGCTTTGGTTCAACTGCAATCCGGATCATCCTGCACACTGGTTCTATCGGGAGTGGATTCAAAAGGCGGACGAAAAAAATGCGCTCTACCTCCATTTTACCATGCGAGATAATCCATCATTATCCGACCGTGTACGGAGATGATACGAGCGAATTTATAGCGGCGCATTTTATGAGCGGTTCGTTCTGGGAAAATGGGCGTGTACCAGCGGACAAATTTATACCATGTTCTCGGAAGAAAAACACGTCGTACCGCCAGAAGAAATTCCACCCTGTGAACAGTGGTTCGTCTTCTGTGACTATAGCACAACCAACCCCATGTCGATGGGACTGTGGGGATATGCGGATGGTGTCTGGTATCGCATACGGGAGTATTACTACAACTACAAAATCAGCGGCGAACGACTGACGGACGAGGAGTATTATCAGGCGTTAGAAGATCTCGTGGGAGAATATCCCATTGAAACGGTCGTCGTTGACCCATTCGCCATCAGCTTTATCACCTGTATCCAGCGTCACCAGCAATTTATCGTACAGCCGGCAGATAACGACGTCATGTCCGGCATTTAGGACGTGAGCAATATGCTGACAATGGGAAACTTAAAGTTTTCGGCAGCGTGTCAAGATATTTTACGTGAGTTTCGGGAATATCGGTGGAACGATTCCGCAAAGGGCGACGCACCCATCAAGGAAAATGACCATGCGATGGACGATATGCGATATTTTGTACACACCATCGTCAGTGGAAAACGACAGGAACAAAATCGATTTTTTGCAGTGACAGTTCGGTAATACCATAAAAATCTCCCCTAAAAGGGGAGATGTCAGCGAAGCTGACAGAGAGGTTGTTTCGGCGAAAGCCGAAACGTTGTCCCGTCTAAAAATCACCAAGTAAACGCTAGTTCACTGCTCGGTTCGACCTCTCCACCACCAGCCTTTGGTTGGCGGTCCCCCTCCCCTTTTAGGGGTGACTTCGAAAAGATGTGCCGATATTGGATGAAAGGAGTTGAAACACATGGGATTATTTCCTCAAAAAAAACAAGTATCCACACAGGGCAGCATATTACAAAGTGTTCCCCGAAACGCCGCTCGGTTTCAAACGGATTCTGCAAACGATCCGATGGAACAGGCTCTCTATGCAGGACTGCGGCGTGCCGTACCGATTATCGATTCGGCAATTGGAAAGATTGTACGCCTAACCGGCAGCTTTCAACTGATATCTTCTGACCCCAAAATGCAAAAGAGACTAGACTGGTTCGCCGAAAACGTACACGTTGGCTTGACGGGTTGTTTCCTCTCCCATTTCGTAGACGGTTATCTCGACAGTATGCTCACTTTCGGCAACGCCTTGGGAGAAATGTTGATCGACCCCAAAAATGGTATTTTGGCTGGTTTGCAGCTTGCACCGCCGGAACGCATTCGCATTCGTCAGGAAAAAATACCGTCAAAACGGGAATATTGGCTGCGCAGCAGTGATTCAGACACAAAGGATACAAAAATTTTGCATCCGGAACGGATTCTCTTTTCCGCACTTGCTCCTCCGCCAGGCGGTATCTACGGCGTGTCCGTCCTACGGGGACTGCCTGCGCTAAGCGAAATTCTCCTTCGGATCTACGAATGTATCGGACAGAATTATGACCGCATGGGCAACGTTCGCTACACCGTGACCTACAAGCCCTCCGGCGATCCGGCAGAACGGGCGTACGCAGGGGATCGGGCGAAGCGAATTGCGAAGGAATGGCAGGATGGTATGCGTGCGGGAGGTCGTGGAGAAATTCGGGATTTCGTCTGTGCAGACGACGTGGATATTCGTGTCATTGGCGCAGACAATGCCCTGTTGGACACAGAAGTTCCCGTTCGACAACTGTTAGAACAGCTGATTGCAAAATTATCCATACCGCCGTTCTTATTGGGACTCAATTGGTCCTCGACAGAACGGATGAGCAGTCAACAAGCGGATATTCTGACTTCCGAGCTGGAATATTATCGCCGTGTCCTAGAACCGACGCTGCGCCAAATTGGCAACGCCTTTTTACGGCTGGAGGGTTCTGACGGCTTCGTACAGGTAGACTGGAGCAACATCAACCTACAGGACGAAACGGAACTGGCACAGACGAGACTCTGGAATGCACAGGCTGCACAGCTGGAAAAATGAAGAACGGCAAACCTCTCCACCACCAGCCTTTGGCTGGCGGTCCCCCTCCCCTTTCAGGGGAGGCATCGAAAGGGGTATACCAACACTGGATGGAAAGGAGGTGGTGCCCTTGGAAGAATAAGATTTCACCATCTATTTATTTTAATTATTTTTATTATTTTATGATTGGTGCGAAAACGCACAGAAAGGAAAAAAATTATGTACGAAGCAATCAAATTAGAAAAAGGTTTTTATCACATCACCGGAAAGAGTTTTTCAGAAGTACTGGAGAATATGGATCCATCGGACAACTATCGAGATACGCCGCTGGAGGGACTGGACACCTATGAACGGTAGCTAAAGCGGTTCGATATTCATGTAGCAGGACCAAACTGCGACAGAGTGGAAAAGTTTTTCTCCACGACGGAGAGTGCCGTACTATTTCCGGAATTTATCCGCTGCATGGTACAAAGCGGCGTCGAACAGTCTGTCTTGTCCGATGTCATGGCTGTCCATACAAAGGTGGACGCCAGCGAATATGTGGGCGGCGTTCTGACAGACGACACCGATTATTCCACTACTACAACCGACGATGCTGCACTGCCTACTGCAACCTATTTGGAGTCGAGTTCTATTTTAACCTTAGACAAATACGGCAGAGCTGTCCACGCCTCCTATGAGGCAGTACGCCGTCAGAAGCTGGATGCGTTTGGTTCGATTTTACGTGCGATTGGCGTTCGACTGTCAAATACAATCTTAGCAAAAGCCACCGAAAAAATGATCGAAAACGCAGGTTCCACCATCGCTGCAGAAACCTCCGGCAGTATCTCCTATACCGATTTGACCAATCTGTATGGTGCGTTCCAAGACTTTGATATGACGGCACTGTTGGCTTCGCCCAGTGCGGCAGCAGTGATCATGGCACTGGATCAAATGCAGGAAATGGCTTCTACACAGCCGAATGTGATTACGCTGCCCTTTGGCGCACAGCTGCGAAAGTGTGCCAGCATGGATACGGGATATTTGGTTGGACTGGATACACAGTTTGCCATGGAAATGGTCACCTCCGGCGACTTGATTCTGGAGACTGACAAGCTCATTGACAACCAGCTGGACGTTATCACCATGTCTCTTCATGTGGGCTTCCGTGTGATGACGGCGGACGCCATTCACATTTTGAGTCTATAATCCCGACGCTTTTCGGAAAGGAGTGATAGACCGTGACACCAAATATACAAGAAAAGCTGGAACAGCTGAATCAGTTCACCCGACGTACTTTCACAGAAGAAGAAGTCTTTCTCTTCGACGTCAAGCTCTGCGACAACGAAATTGACCGAGACGGAGAACGCTTTTCTCTGGAGGCGTTGGCGCAGCTGAAAACGCTGTTTGTGGGAAAGACAGGTATCTTTGATCATATCCCATCCGGCGAAAACCAGACAGCACGCATTTATGCCACACAGCTCGTAGAAGAGCCGGAACGACAAACCACAAGCGGCGAACCATACACCTACTTAAAAGGACAAGCCTATATGATCCGTACAGAAAAGAACGGCGCACTGATTCAAGAGATTGACGGCGGCATTAAAAAAGAAGTCAGCGTCTCCTGTGCCGTGTCCTCTCGCACCTGTTCTATTTGCGGCTGCGAACAGCGCAGCGGATGTGTCCATCAAAATGGTATGCTCTATGGTGAGAAGCTGTGTCATACGGTACTGTCCGACATAACGGATGCCTATGAGTGGAGCTTCGTGGCAATTCCAGCACAGCGGGAAGCGGGCGTCACCAAGCGATTTCACAATGAAAAGGATACTATAGAAAAACAGCGGGATGCACTGCAAAAGCAGCTGGCGGAACAGACGGAGACACTGTTACAGGTGGAAGACCATGTGCGGCAGGATATTATCCGGCTGCAATTTCTGACGGAGGACGTCATAGAAGCGGACGCTATATCAGAAATCACAAAACACATGGATCTCAAGGGACTGCTGCATTTTCAGAAAACGCTCCGAAAAAAGCAGCTGGCACAATGTCAACCACAGCTGACACCGGTAGATACCGAGACAACAAACAGCGCATTCCAAATGTAAACCCGAACGCATAAACCGAAAGAAGGATAACATGGATCTGGATTCCGTTACCATATTATTTCAATTATTCGTAGGAGACGAAGCAGAAGTCGAGGATTATTCGTCTATCATTTCCATGGCAATTTTAGAAGTCGAACAAATGCTGCGAGACAGTGCAGAAGAAAGTGATACTCAACTAAACTTTTTGGCAGCGGCAATCGCTACACTTCGCTATGTCGAAATCACTGCTGCCCGAGATCGGGCAGCGTGTACCTTTGCTGGAACAGTAGCAGTAGCACAAAATACCGATGCACAGCAAAAGCTTATGTTTGCGAAAGAACTGGTTGCAATCTATCGGGCACAATGCCGTGACCTGTTGAAAGACAACTTGTTCTTCTTTCACGCCGTTTAACCAACCATAAACCAAAAGCCGAGAGGAAGTAAACCAACGTATTTACTTCCTCTTGTGCAATGAAAAGGAGAAAATAAACATGATAGAAGAAATTATCGACGCCATTCAGGCGGCAACGTCCATTCCCGTATATGAATCTTTCAACCCTGCATCCTTTGCAAAGCGGGACGACTGTTTTCTCGTGGTGGGACTGGAAAATCTAGATGTACAGAAACCGATTTTGACGGACAGCACCACTTCTTATCCCTTTACAGTCATATTCCGTATGACACTGCTGATGCCACCGGATATGACGGAAAGCGTATTGCTTCAGTATCTGGAACAGGCGGTATTGGCTTGTATGGATACGTGGACGCCTCGTGTGGATCAGGTACAGCTGGGAAAGCCACAGCTGCTGCGACAGTATCGGCGGCTTTGTATGACAGCCGATTTATCCCTCCACGGAATGTATACGCTGACGGAGGAGGTGACAGAGAATGTTTAATTCTACCAGTGCCTTTACATTTGCCGCCACACGAAGCTTTCCTGTGTCGCTCGGCGACTTGACGTTTTATGCCTCCGGCTGGAAGGTACACGGACAGCGCAATTACGCACAGCTGTCCAGCTGTACTGGTGCTTGTTATCTCAACAACAACAGCGTTCAGGCAAGTGAAATTACTTTAAGCGGATCGTTTCCATTTACAGAAAGTCCCGGCAGTCTCGTGGCTGCGCTGGACGCCGCCATCCGAAATCAGACATCGTTTTCTCTGACAATACATGGGTTTTCCGTGTCCATGGCGTATCTCAAGGATTATACGATTTCAGAATCCGTCCAAAATGGAACGCTGCCCTGTGAACTGACATTTCTCACCACCGGCTCTATTTCTGAAGCAGAGGAGGCGAATTCATGAGCCTACAACTCATTCTCACCGGCACAAGCCACACATTTTATTTTAGTGACTTGCACACACTTGTATTGGAAAAGGAAATCTATACATTTTACAGCCAGCTGACTGTCACGGTATATGATACAGACTCGCCGGAAAACCTTCTCGATATCAATCGGGCGAAACTGCTTTCTGACAGTACGCAGCTGCACCTCGGTACGATTGAACATCTTTCTGTAACAAAAGAAAACGGGATTATCAAACTGCAGCTGACCTCACGAGGACTGACGGCAATGCTGCTGCAAAACCAGCTGGAGCCGGGGATTCATACCGAAATGTCCCTAGATCGTCTGATGATGGAATTCTACACCTTTCCGGAAGATATTACTTGGGAGGAAAATTCGGACACGAGCAATTATATCTACGTGAAACAAAATGTCAGTATGTGGGACGGCATCGCAAACCTGAGCTATAAGCTCTATCAGACCTATCCCTTTATCCGTGGTGCGAATGAAATCCGAATCACACTGCCCACAACCTATCGCAGATATTCCGCTTCGTCGGATCGCTCTCTCATTCGAGTCGGCATGATCACCGATCAGTCGCTCCTCTACAGCGACTTCTATATGGCGGACGCTAGCGGTACATATGGAGCGTATCACGAAAACGAACCGGAGGCAACAGATCGGAGATTGGTGCGAACGAAACAGTTGGCACTGGATCAACAATATCTCTATGACCCACAAGAGGCACTCACCTTTCGGCGGAAATTTACAGACCGGCAGCTACAGCGTTTCTTTTTTGAGATTGCGGGTGTATCTACCCTTTCGCTGGGAGACTGCATCACCTATGGAAGCGTGTTAACCCGTGCAGTTCTCACGAGAATCCGCATTGTGGGGGACGATAAGGGCTTGCTTACGCTTATGAAGGCATATGCGGACGGGTTCTATGCCTTTTCGGGGACATAACGACACCCCTCGCTTCATGCACCATCGCCACTGTTACCATTATCACATAGAAAAAGAGTATGGATATCAAATCCATGCTCTTCTCCTTCATAGAGGTCAATAAAAATGAGATATTATCAAATCAGATTATTTCCGTTTCCGCTGAATTGCTACTGCCAGAAGTACAATCAATGCTGCTCCTGCGGTACCTAACCCTGCACCTGCAACCATTCTGCCGGTCTTTGGTGAAGCGGAAGTAGAATTGGATGAGCTACTGCCGGAGGAGGAAGAACCGGAGCTTGACTTCGAGCTGCTGCTGGAGTTCGATTTCTTCGTGGTGGTTGTGGTAACTATCGTTGTGGTTGTCGTCGACGTACCTGTAACCGTAGTAGTATCCGATGTATCTGTAGTCGTTGTTGTTTCGGTTGTTTCGGTAGTTTCTGTCTCGTCTGTATTTGTCTTATCTCTGCCACCATTGTTATTACCATCATCATTCAGATCTCCATCATCCGTAGTTGTGGTGGTAGTTTCCGTTGTGGTACTGGTCGGACCAGCAGTAGACTCTGTTGTCGTCGTGGTTTCGTCCGTATCCGTTGTCTCGGTGGTGGTTGTAGTTGTTGTTGTCGTTGTAGTCGTTGTAGTCGTTTTTTCTGTGGTTGTGGTAGTTTCAGCCACTGCCTCATCGAACATATAAATTACGCTGCCGTCATATTCGTCCGTTGTTGCGTCGGTATCGCCTACTTTGACGTTTGTCACTTCGCTGTTCTCCACGTCAAAAGTAATTGTTGTTGCGATTTCATATCCCTCCGGTGCAGCCGTCTCTACTAAGGTATAGCTGCCGTCTGGAATCATTTCAATTGTGAATGTGCCATCTTTGGTAATCCAAGAAATGGTATTGTTATCCTTTGTAATGCTGTCTGCGCTGCTGTCGTCCACGATGACATTTGCCAAAGAAGCTCCATCATTGTTTGTTAACGTCAGCGTTGCACTCTCAACAGCCGATACGGTGCTGCCATCGGAAGAAACCTTCGCAATGGAAACGCTTGCATAGTCATCGGTCATTTCGACCTCGGTAACAGTACTATTGTCAACCGTAACGGTACCATCCGTTTCAACGGTGAATGTAATGTCAGAAGCCACTACATAGCCGTCCGGTGCAACTTCTTCGTGAAGCGTGTATGTTCCCGGTGTCAGTGTTGTTTCGTGGGTCTCGCCTGCAACAGATGTCCAAAAATCGACCACGTCGCCGCTAGCATCCAGAATCTGTAGCTCTGCTCCTGCGATTTCGTTACCGTTGATGTCTTGTTTCGAGAGTTTCACGGTGAATGTCTTTTCTGCATCGCAAATGGTGATTGCGTTACTGCCATCCTTGGAGTATGCGTAACTTGTTGTCGGATTTGTAGCCTTGGTACTCTCCGCACCACTTATTACTGTCACAACGCCGTCTTTCACGGTAAAGGTGATTTCCGTTTCAAGGATCGCGTATGCTGTGCCGTTATCTACGATGGTATCGCCAGACTCTTGCAATGTGTACGTGCCGTTCGGGAGATTGCTCAGAACAACCGCATTATCGCCGGATGTCCAAGAAATCGTGCCATCGTTTGCATTCGTTGTATCAAACGAATTTACATCATCGCCATTCGTGTCTGCTGCGGTGACGCCACTCAAATCCAGTGCGGACTGACTGTTGTCTGTGTCCACGCCAGTAATGATGAGCATTGCTCCCGAAACTTCGTTTTCGCCGGTTAAGTCAACCTTGTTCACGGTCAGTGAACCCAGTGCGTTGTCAAATACGGTGATGGTGTTGGAAGTGCTGTCATATACGCTGCTGTTAACATTTATCACTTCGCCATTCTCAACCGTAAATGTGATTTTTGTTGCCACTGCGTAGCCATTCGGAGCGGCGGTTTCTACCAAAGTATAGTTGCCGTCCGGGATGCCGGTCAGGGTCAGAACATTGTCAGTCGATGTCCATGTGATAACCTTGTCGTTAATTGTTATATTGTTGTTACTATCAGCTGTTACCTTCGACAAATCTCCGCTGCCCTCATAGGTCAGCTTCATCGAAGCTCCAGCCAGTTCCGTACTCGTTCCTGTAATCTTCTTCGAGATGGAAACGGTTGCGTAGTCGTCTTTCATGGTGATGGTGTCTGTATTGTCTACAGTGTTTCCGTCTGCATCCTTGTAGGATACTTTTCCATCGCTGTCAACTGTAAATGTAATGCTCTCTGCGATGGTGTAGCCGTCTGGAGCGGTGGTCTCTACGAGAACGTAGGTTCCTGCGGCGAGGTCAACCTCGTGTGCGCTTGTGCTTTCAGATGTCCACGAATCAATCGGATTTTCGTAATTTGTATCATCCGACGCATAGATTGCTAAGCTTGCTCCATCGAGTTCGTTCGTGCCGTTGATATCCTGTTTCGAAATCTTTACGGTGAACGTCGCTTCTGCATCGCAAACATAAATTGTTGCATTTGTCGAACTATAGTATGCGTAGCTGTCTGTTGGGTTGCTGTTCGATTCTGTTGCAACGCTGCTATCCATAGTAATCGTATCGCCGGAAACGGTAAAGCTTACGCTGGAAGTCATAACCGTATATGTCTTGCCATCCGTCGATGATGTGAAGCTACCGCCTGTTTCAGTCAAGGTATAATAGCCGTCCGGCAGCCCGGTTAAGGTTATTGCATAGCCTGTGGATGTCCAAGAAATCGTGCCGTCACTTGCATCGCTGCCTAAGTCAATGGTACTGCTATTCGTATCGCTTGCATTCACTGCACTCAAGTCAACTGCGGTTCTATCGCTATCCGACTTCTGTGCCGTCAAGGTCAAAGTCGCTCCTGCGATTTCAGTCGAACCGGTGATATCCATCTTTGAAACGGTAATCGTACCAGATTTCGTAGCCGTATCATACATGGTGATGGTGTTACCTGTCAAGTCATATTCATCTGTACCTGTTACTGTAGTATCTGCATTGCCATCGGCGATGGTGAATGTAAATGTGCTGTTTGCCAGTTCATAGCCGTTTGGTGCGACGGTTTCCTCCATAGTATACGTGCCGTCCGGCAAACCAGTGATAACGGTTTCAGCCGTGCCGGAAGTGAACGTTAAGACCGTGCCATCGTCAGAAACACTATAATCTGTGCCCTCTATCAACTCTGTACTGCCCTGTGTCAGGGAGAGAAGAGCCGAATACAAACTGCCGTCAGTGCGTGTAATGGTGATTGTTGCACCCTCAATCTCACCGCCGCTCGTATTGTTAATATCCTTCTTGCTGACGCTGACCGTCGAGAGGTTATAAACGGATACAGACGTTACCAACAGGCTAACATTGTCGTCCGAACTGCTATTCGTAATATATCCATTTTCAATTGTGATATCAACACTCGTGGAAGTATAACCCGTCTTGTTTTCGGTCAAGGTGTAACTGCCGTCAGGGAGTCCAGTGATTTCCATGGTGCTGCCATCGGTTGTCCAAGTGATTGTTTTTGTAGACGTGTTAATTGTTGCACCTGTTCCAGCGGTTACATTTGTCAAGTCTTGACTGTCATTCGCTGTCAAAGTCATCGTTACGCCAAACATTGCGTTACCGCTGACGTCGTATTTGTTAAAGGAGATGGTGACCGTGATAGAAACTGCGTCTACAATCTTTTGTGTGCCCGGGACGCCGCTGGAGAGAACAACCACGTTGCCGCTTTCATAGCTTACCACATAGGTGGTACCGCTAACATCAACTGCCTCGCCGTCGCCCACTGGATTGCCGCTGTCATCCAGCTTGAAGATGTAGTATTCTACATTGGAATATAAGTAGTCGCCGCTGATGGTCGTTGTTCCATAGCCGTCGTCGCCGGTTTCGATTTCTGCTGTGACGGCAGTGCCGCTATCATCTTTCACAGGTTCGTATTCGTCAGTTGTACTATTATAAGTATACAGTCCAACATTGATTTTGTGTCCGCTCACAGCCACGCCATCTTCCTCTGCATACTTCGTGACGGTGATATAAAGCTGCGAGTCGGTGTTATTCGTGATGGTGGAACTGTAGTTCGTGGGATACGTTCCGCCGAAGATAATCTGCATCTCTGCACCAGCCGTACTGTAGGTGGGGTAGAAGGTATTGATACCGTCTATGGTGACAGAGTCACCGTCCTAAATTGGATTGCCGCTCGAGTCTACTTCGAATACGTAGTAAGCTGTACCAGCTTCGAAGTTGTACGTGTCGCCGTCGAATGTGACAGAGCTGCCGGCAGCCACGGTCTAGGTATCGCCAAACTGCGTATAAGAATTATCCGTCTCGTTATAAGTGAATACGCCAACGGTGAATGTTGTACCTTTATAAGAGGAGTCAGAAACGCTCTTGGAAACCGTAATCGAATAGGTTACGTCCTCGACGTTGGTGATGGCGTAGGAGCTTGTATTTCCGCTTTCTACAGCCACGCCGTTATTCGTACTCGTTACGTTATAGGTCAAGCCCTCGGTGTCGGTGTATGTCCAGCTTGAGCCGCTCGTGATGTTCGTGTTCGTCAGCTGACCGCTGGACGTAGTTTCAAAGACGTAATAGGTCTTCCCCGTGGGGACGTTCGTAAACGTTACTGTTCCTTCAGTACCAGAAGCTGCACCGGAGGTAAACGAAAGACTCTTCACGCCAGCGTCCTCGTAACAAGTATAAGTATCCGTGTCGCTGTCATAAGTGAACAGTGCGAAATAAATCGTTCCGCCGGTGAGATAGCCGGTTTCATTAGTCACGGTTTTTGTCACCTTAATTGAGCCTGCGCTCTTCTCGTTGGTGACGGTGATTTCGTTTTCAGATTCGCTTGTGTCAATTTCATTTTCGGTCTTTGATGTGCCAGATGTATTCTGTTCATACGAAATTTCATATGCCGATTCGCCTGTTGACAGAAGATTTCCGTTGATGTCGGTTTCGTAGATATAAACTGCGTTGCCGCCATTGATGCTATAGCTCGAATCCACACTGCTCAAAAGCGTGTCATAATCAATATTCGGCATCGTCACTTCGGCTTCGATTTCCCCTGCACCAATGGTGACGTTGACTACGTCCGAAATCCGCACGTATTCGCCGAAATTCGTGTCTTTCGTGAACAGGGCAAAATAGAAGGTGTTATCTGTGGATTCTTCGTCCGTCAGCTTTTTCGTGATGTTGACGGAATTGGTTGCGGTGTGTGCTTCTACCCAGACGCCAACCTTTGCAGGCTCGGCTACCATGACGTAGTCTTCGCCGAAGGTGTCAACCTGTTGATAGCTGTAGGCGAACGAGTTCCAAGCGATGTTGTCCTCGCCGGTGGCTGCCACGTAGGCGGGAACCGTACCCGTGAATTCAATGGTGATGGTCGCATTGGCAAGAATCTCGATGCTGGAGTCGATCATGATGCGGAAGTTGACCGCATCCGTAGGATCGCTCGTCCAAGTCATAATGTCGTCTTCGCCCAGCCAGTCGCCGGAATATTCATCCAGAACGGCGGTCTTGTTGGTGGAGTAGGTGACGGTATAGTCACTAGCACTAAGTGTTGTTGTTCCGTCACTAGTCGTAATTTTGATAGAATTAATCTGCTTAAACGCTACGCTAAACGCTGAACCACGTTCATAGCCGCTGACCAGTCCCACGTCATCCACGTAGGGGAGACGGTCGATAATCACGAATTCCTGTAAAGGCCAAGTAGAATTGTTCGTGATATTTAATGTATAGGTGACGTCTTCGGACTGCATACCCTGTACATAGTTGTTCAAGGAATCACGGCTGTCGCCGGTGTCGGTTTCAGGGTCGTCATGTCCGTCACTCGAAAGTGTATGATTCGAAGTTGTATACTTAATCGTCTTATACGAATCGGTGGACAGTCCAGACAGGCTATAGTTCGCCGTCGCCCAGATTCCCTCGTCGGTGGATTCGCCTGCCACCAGCTGACTATTGGTATAGCTGTTTTCCAGTGCCAGAACTGCGCTGTTGGTGAAAACGCCGGTCAGGTCTGTTTTCGCAACTGTCGCATATTCAATGACCAGAGCGGTATTAACGCTCAGGGTGATATTCGAACAGTCGAACGTCACGGTTTGACCGTTGACGGTGTAGTAAATCGTGTTGGCAGTGCTGCCTGTGCCCTGGGTCAGGGTGACAGATGTGTTGCCACTGTCTGAATAATCATAGCTGCCGTCAGAAGCCAGCGAAACAATCTTCGCCGTCATGGTATAGCCGGTGGTGGTGTCGAAAGTATAGTTGTCCGGCAGGGTGTCGGTGATGGTTCCCAAGGTGAGGATGACGGTGTTGTCTTTGGTATAAGTATCCGAACCGTCGCCGTTGTAAGAAACCAGTCTCCAAATTAGCGTGTCGCCTGCGGTGATTGACGAGCCGAACGCCCCGTTGATGTTTAAGGTTGTATCGCCCTCTGTGTACTCCTGCCCTTGGAAGTTCGCATACGCTTCTTTTGCAAAGCCGGGGGCGGGGTTCAGTTTCGTTAGAGTAACCGTCGCCTCTTCGTTCGGCTCTTTCGTCTTGTCGGGTTCGCCGGTCAAATCCGAATAAATGTCAATCTGCGTTACCGTATTGGTATACGTAAAATTGTCATCAGAAGAAGCCACTACCTCTGACACCTCGGTAGAGGTGAGTTTGGTGTTGTAGGTGAGGGTGAAAGAATTAGCTGACCATGAGCTGTTGTTCAAAGTTGATGTATAATTTTTCAGCGTAATTTTTAGAGTGTTTGAGCTTTCGTCGTATTTCACCGATTCAAGACTTACAGCAGGATCATTACTATATGTACTTGTTCGTATAATCGACGGTGTCGCTGGTGTCGGGGGTTATCGTGATAGTGTTTGAGAATGTCAACGCCTCTAATTCGGAAGCGGTTTTGCCGCTGACGTTGCCGCTGCCGGTTGAGGTTTTCTTCACAGAAAAGAGATATTTATCGGTTGTCGGGATTTGCATGCTTGTATAAGCATATTGGTCTCTATTCGTAGTATCTCCCCATCCACTGATTGCTTGTGTCGGGGTAGACGCAGTCAATGGATAAAATGTAACATAGTTATTCAAAGAATATTCGCCATAACTATTGCTATTGTACATAACTGTCGACCATTCAAAGACAATATATTCACCATTGTCAAGAACAATATTCTCCAACTTATAGTACCAACCGCTATTACTTGGGCTTGCATTCAAATTTGCAAAAGTAAAAATTCCGCCTGTATAATTTTCACCCGTACATTCAACAACTTTCAAAGTATTATGATAATTCGTATCCAACCACAAAGCATTTTCTGTCATTATCAACCCAGTAATTGTAGAACCGCTATTGTTGGTGAATTTCATACGGAAGGTAATAGTATCGCCCACTTGATATCCATCAAAAGATGAATCTACGATGTTACCACTACTATCCACCATAGTATTTCCGTCTGAATCAACAATCCATTTTTCAGCAGAATATAATCCCGAAGTATCCTCAGTAATTGTAACATTCGCACTCTGATTGTCTGCTGTGACTGTATTTTTAATATTACCCGACGCATCAGCATTCACCGTACCCGTCAGCGTAATCGTTACGGTTTCGCCCGCTGCGAGGATGTCGAGGGTGAGGCTTAAGCCACTGGAACAATCTACATTGCTTGCAGTATTTTTTGAACCTGACAAACTACTCGTCATATCATATGTCTTATAATCAATCCCAGTAATTGTCGGGTTGCTGACAGTCATGTTTATAGATTCTGCCGCACCGGTATTACTAACGATAATCGTATAGGTGACGGTGTCGCCCTCTTCATATGCGCTTTGTACTTCACTGCTGCCGTCCGTAATCACTGCGCTCTTGGAAACCACGATGCTTGCGGTTGGGGTTGTGCCTGTGAGGCTAGCAGAAGCGGTTTCATCGCTTACAGACACGCTGTTTGTGATTGTGCCTGTCGAAGTGTTCGCCGCAATTGTTCCCGAGTAGGTGATGGTTGCGGTTTCGCCAGCTGCTACGGTGATAGAACCCGAGAGGGTGTTACCCGAGAAGCTTAAGTTGCTATAATTCGTTGCGTTCGAAATGCTCAAAGAGGCTTGTATCAACCGTTATTTCAGACGGAATAGTGTCCGAAACGGTCTTTGTCAATTCCTCGATATTGTTGTTTGTAATATAAATGGTATATGTTACTGTTTAGTCACTGTTGTAATTCGTGTAGTATGTAGAAGGAGAAACCGACTTCGAAACCGAGTAGCTTTCCGAAGCCACTTTTACGTTAATGCTCGCCGTGGCTTTGTTGTCATGATCATCCTCCGCCGTGTTGGTGTAGGTGCCTGCGGTAGCATTACTGCCAACCGTCGCTTCAACGATAACATACACATAGTCGCCTGCGGCAACGCTATCGAATGTTACCTTGCTGCCACTCACTGAGCCAGTTTCCACATCGGAACTACTATAGCCTTTGATACTCGAAAGCGTCAAGCCGCTGGTGAGGGTATCTGTAATCTCGATACTGCCAGCGGAGTCGCCGGTGTTGTACGGCGTGGAGGTCACTTTTACTGTATTGGTCAGCGTTGCGTCACTGCTGCCCATGGTGATGGTACTGGTCGACAGCGTAATCGGAACGCTGATGCTGACGTTGTCCATCTCCGCAGAGCCGGTTTCGTTTTCAATCTTGAAGTAGATGGAGATAGTATTACTATTGTCTGCGGTAACGCTCAGCGTACCATCTACAATATTATAGCCGCTGTTTTCGATTGCGGTTTTAATTTGGCTGATGATGGCATCCGTGTCGGCGAACGTTGCGCCCGAGATGGTCAGCGTGTCGCTGAACTCCAGATACTGTGTCCACCATGCGCCCTTCGAGCCGCTGCTGCCGGAGCTGGTCGCCTTTAGGGTGTAGTAAAGCGTCTTGCCATTGACCAGATCCGTGCTGGAAATCGAGGAGGCAGTTTCGGTTTTGTCTGCCGTCCAAGAAAGGGCAGTGGAAGTCGCCGTGATGGTGGAGGAGGTCGAACCGCCCGAGCTGCCGGAACTAATCGTCACGGTCGCCGTCTCGCCGTCCGCAGTCGTGCCGTTTGCGAACTTTGCCGCCAGCTGTAGCTACTTCGTCGAGCCGTTATTTACGCTATAGGTCAGCGTACGGGTATAGCTTTCGTCGGCGTTCTGGGTCACGTGGATGGTGAAGCCATTATAAGTGGCACCGTCCACGAAGCCGTTTTCGGAGAAGTTCGTGAGCAATAAGTTATCGTCCTCAATCGTAATCGTATACGTACTGGACGAACCGTTTTGGTTAACGTTATTGCCGCTCAGTGACTGGAAGATATAGAACGTCGTCCCAGATTGTACGCTGGTGATTTCTTTATAGCTGCTGTCACGGAATTTGACGCTGGCGTTCGTCAATACCATTAAATTCGAGCTGCCGGCTCTCGCCGCCGCAGTGAAACTCTGGAATGAGAACCCAGCGGGGATGCACCCGACAATCAACAAAAGCGTCGTTAAGAGTGCTAATATTCGATTGCGCAAGGTGTGTTCCCTTGTGGTGGAATCTTTCAATTTCATGAGATAATCCCTCCTGATGTTATAATGTTGTAAGGTATAAAGTCTATCCGAATGCGCCGCCAAGGGTATGGAAAGCGCAATCATAATTTACACATACTATTTATATCACGCTGTATCAAATTTGTCAATAGGGGAAATTTATTTATCAAAACTTTGTTCAATCTGCACAAATTGGTGAAGCGTTTTTTGACGTGCTCGCAAGAGCCATTTTTGCGTAGATTTTTCCTCCGATATTCTGCCGAGGGACGGTTTTCTTTCTTCTTTTTTTCGGGGATGCACACAGAAAGTGAAGCGGTTTTGTTTTGATTTCAAAGTATTTTTGAAGTGATACTTTTTAAATCAAAATTTTTGTGCAATTTCCTTGACAATTCCATAAAAGCGTAGTATAATAATAAAGCTGTATTTGTTTATCATTGGTGAATGGCTATCTGCAAATATACAAAAGGAGAGGTGTCCGAGTGGTTTAAGGAGCTGGTCTTGAAAACCAGTGATTCCGAGAGGAACCGTGGGTTCGAATCCCACCCTCTCCGCCACTAGAAATCAGGTGCATAGAAGCTGAAGCTAGAAAACATCTGTATTTCCAATTTATATGATATTCTTTACGCTTATTTTCTAATTTCTAGTTTCTAGATGCGGAAGTACCCAAGTGGTGAAGGGGCTCCCCTGCTAAGGGAGTAGGTCGGGAAATCGGTGCGTGGGTTCAAATCCCACCTTCCGCGCCAGAAAATATCCCACGGTTTCGGATTTTAATGCCGAAGCCGTGAGATTTTGTTGTATTAATATTTCGATTGTTTTTGACTTTATTCCCATGATATGAATAGCTGTCGATGGTTTTTTATGCAATCTGTAAGGTACAGATTGATAAGCGTCTGATAAGGTATTTTCTTTTCAGTGGACATCTTGGTGAAATAATCGATAACATCATCATCAAGGGTAATCGTTTTTTTCTTCATTAAGTGCTTTTGCATATGGGTTTCTTCTTGGATTCAGACTATCAATGTCGTATTCTTCTCTCATAAGTTCACTTCCATTCTTAATATTGCTTGATTTCGTTTTTAGTTGCTTTTCGTGCAGATATAATTCGAATAACCTCATCTGATTGACGATAACAATGACACACTATGAGCAGATTTGTTTTATTGCTGATACCTATCAACAAAAACCTATCCTCGCTTTCTGAATGCTCTGGGTCATCGAACAAGATTGCATTATCGTCATAGAATGCAGTCTTGTCTTCTTCAAACGAAACTTTATGTTTCTTTTTGTTGATACTGTTTTTATTTTCGTCCCATTCAAATTGATAGCGCAAACTGAAATTTCTCCTTTTTCATTGCAATTTTTTCATAATCTCATATTTTATCTACTTTGATACGGCTGTCTTTGTCTTTTTACTTTTCCATTTTTATTATTATACGCAAAATTGACCATTTTGTCAAGTACTTTTAGGTTATTTCCGCAAAATCGAAAGCCCACAAATTTCGCCTATGTACCGGCAGCATTCTGCCGGTGTGGGTTATGCGTTACTGGAATCGGATTTGCTGTCGCTGTCATCATCATCGTCATCATCAAACAGGTTGTCAACGGCGTCGCTGACGTCGGTGACGACGTCTCTTGCACCGTCTTCGGCGTCCGTAACCGCCTTTTCTACATCGCTCTCCAGATCGTCGTCTGCATCGCTGTGGTCCGTGTCAGATACGCTGGTTGTATCGCCGGATTTGTCGTCGTCCGTCTCGTCCTTACCGCAGCCGGTGAAACCGGTGAGCATACTGCCGGCGAGGAGGAGGAAAACCGGAATTGCAGAAAGCTTCCGCTGTTTCTTCGTCATTTTAATCACCTCGAGGTTCGAATTTTTTTGATTTTTCCAGTCGTCTTGCAGCTATTCTTGCAAGGCTGGTCTTATCGTTTCCCACAATTCGCTGTTTATCCCTTTTCCACATTTTCACCATTTTAAATTTGGCGTGTTTTCGACATTTTCCCCTGTGGAGAAGAAGATTTCCCCACACTCTCCCCAACTTTTCAACGGGGTTTTCCACAATCATGGGGAAAACTAATAACAAAACGGTTACAAGAAAATTTTCGTTGTTTATAATTTGAAATCGTTTCTCCGATTTATGTTGAAAACTTATTACGAATTGCAGTTTTTTTGAAAATAAGCGGTTTTTGTTTTCCACAACTTGTGGAAAAGTGGGTGGAAAACATGGGAGAAGCGTTGAAAAGTCGGTGTATACTTTCGTTCTTTTAAACATAGGACCATAGGAACATAACGAAATCTTCCACTTGACAAATTTGACGAAACAGGCTATAATTATGCTATATTAAAAAAGTTTTCTCTATCACAGAAAGGATTTTATTATGAAACAAAATTACTTGAAAAAACTGATTGCAATTTCTGCTGCGACGGTTCTGGTGGCAGGCTGTGCCGAATTATTGTCCATCACCTCCGCAGACGCAGCAGGCGAAATGGTTCTTGCGCTGGGCGATGATACCATGCTAGCGGAGGACGGCGAGACCGCTTCGGTAGAATGGATCGCAGACTATCTCTTAGGGACGGCGATTAACGATGCACAAATGGGGCTGACCTCCTCTGAGCTTGTAGAAATGCTCCAGACGGACAGCGACGTTCTCGCAGATGTGGCTTCAGCGGATGTGGTTGTTGTTTCAGTCGGCGTCTATGATATTCTGAATGCGGGACTCTACGAAAACGAGTATGTCCCGGATGTGGATTCTTATTCGACACTCTCTGAAATGCTCAGTTCTATCCCGACCACCAATGTGTTCGCTATGGTAGATGAAGCAATGGCAAATTTAGAGGTGGCAATTACGGAAATTTCCGAAAACATTGAAACCTCCGTTTCGCTGATTCAGGCGGAAAATCCAGATGCGGATATTATTATTCATACGGTAGAAAACCCAATGGCAGTTGAAGTCACAGACACAGACTTAGGTTTGTCCACCAACCGTCAGACAGTGGCATATCAGCTGTGCCTTTACTTAAACGTTACGCTGGAGGGCGGCACGAACACGTATTATAACTACACGCTGGATGTGGAAAAAGGTGTCAACGAAAGCATTCGGGAGCTGCAGGGCGTCTATGTGGCAGATATTTATGATGGATTCTACGGTGCTTCCGGCGAAGAGGCTCTGGGGCTGTATCTCACGAACTTCGGAAATCTCCGCATGACGTTCACACCGGTGGGGCAAGTACTTCTGGCGGCGGCGGCAATTGAAGCAGACGAAAACCTCCACGAGGGCGACGGCAGCGTAATTACAGCGGCTTATGACGCTACCGGCGAACGGGAATACCTCTCCACAGAACGCAGCTCCCTAGACAGCATTATCCAAACAGTAGAAGCTTATACGCCTGCGGAGACCACAACCGAAACGCCAACAGAACCAGAAGAAACACTGGAAACCGGCGATATTGATAACAACGGTGTCGTGAACGTGCAGGACGCATATGCAGTAATGGTAGAGTATTCGAATATTGCCGCAGGTCTGGAACCTGCTTTCACAGATGTGCAAAATACCGCTGCGGATATTAACCTAGATGGGGATATTACGGTACAGGACGCTTATTTGATTCAGGTGTACACCGCAAACATCGCCGCTGGAAACGATGTCACTTGGGATGATGTGCGTAACAGCTAATTTTCACTTTTGAGAAAGCTATGTGACGAAAAAAACCAAAAAAAAACGCTTGCATTTTACCATCTTTTCCATCGATTATCATACAATTATCACAAACAAGAAGTATGATTATAATTACAGTAAACGAACCGAACGCTAAATGCGCTTCGATTCGAAAATATGAAATGCTGATTCGTTAGAAAGGATGTTGCGATATGAAAGAACGTTTCGATGGCAATTATCAGGAAGAAAATCATAAAATGAACAACGTGGAATCAGGTGCAAACGGCACCAGTACAAATGCAAATCCAACTGCTAATCCCACAGCAGGAAATTCCATGGCAAATCCGACTGGATATTCCAGTGGTACTGGTACGACAGGAACAAATCCGAGTGCAAACCCGGGACGATCTCCTTATAATAATGGAACAAACGCCGGAACAGGTGCTTCGGGCAGTAACCCCTACTCTTATCAAAATGGTTATTACCGAAATACGACACTACATCAGGATGAGCCGGTTTACAGTGGAAGCCGCCCTTCTTCGTATGGCAGCAGCTATGGATCGACTGGTTCATACGGTTCGAACGGATACTCAAATCCAACCCCAACCCCGACACCCAAGAGCGGTTCTGACGGCGGGTCGAACGGCGGCTATTCTTATGTGAACTATTATTCCAACGGCTCCGACGGTAAAACCCCGAAGGACAAAAAGCCAAAGAAAAAGTACACCGGTTTAAAAATCTGCTGCTTGATTCTGGCAATCGCCGTTATTTCTGGAGCGTCTATCGGCATTTATGAGGGCGTACAGGAGACGCTGGAAAGCTCGGACGATTCTACTACCATCTTATCCAGCAGCTCCAGCGCAAGCGCAAGCTCTACCAGTGCAGACAGCTCCGACGACAGCACGGCATCCGACTCGGATTCGGAAAGCTCTTCCGGTTCTTCCGGTGAGAGCTGGATTGAACTGGCTTCGGCAGACGGCTCGATGATGGTATCCGAAATCGTAGAAAAAGTTACGCCATCCGTTGTGGGCGTTACGGCGACATACACGTCCAGCAGCTCCAGCGACAGCTCCTATTACAATTTCTTTGGCTACGGCTATGACGACGGCAGCAGCAGCAGATCTACCGCAACCGGCGTCGGCACGGGAATTATCATGTCGGAAGATGGCTATATTATTACCAATGCCCACGTAATCTATGACGAGGACTACGGCTATGGCGAAGCAACCGCTGTACAAATTACCATGTCGGACGAGGAAACGACGTATGATGCAGAAATCATAGCATATGACGTGGAGTCAGACTTGGCAGTTCTGAAAATTGATGCAACTGAACTGACGGCTGCGGAATTTGGCGACAGCTCTCAATTAAAAGTGGGCGAAATGGTTGTTGCGATTGGTAACCCGTTAGGGTTAGAATTCCAGAACACCGTAACTTGCGGAATTATTTCCGCACTCAATCGAGAAGTTACGATTAATGACAAAGAAATGACCTTGATTCAGACGGATACCGCAATCAACAGCGGTAGCTCCGGCGGACCGCTGATTAACAGCTCTGGTCAGGTCATTGGTATAAATTCTGCGAAGATGTCCTCTTCGTATTCTTCCAGCAGCGCATCTGTTGAGGGAATGGGTTTCGCTATTTCTATGACAGAGGTACAGGAAATCATCGACGACTTGATTAACTACGGCTATGTCACCGGTCGTCCGCAGCTTGGCATTACTTGTCAGGATGTATCGGAATCGGTTGCTCAAGCGTATAAACTGCCGGTGGGTTGTTATGTGGTCAGTGTAACGGACGGCGGAGCAGCAGACCAGGCTGGCATTCAAGTTGGCGACGTTATCACCGGCATCCAAGGGGAAGAAGTTTCCACCACGGAAGAACTCAACAACATCAAGAATACATATAGTGCCGGTGATGTGATAACCTTGACTATCGTCCGTAGCAGCGAGACAATCGAAGTCGAGGTGACATTGGAAGAGGTAAATTCATCGACAAGCAGCAGCGAGAGCAGCGAAGCAGAGGAAAACGACAATAATAATAACAATAATAATGGTCGTTAACTTTCAAACTTCATGCTTCTAAGGCTCAAATTATTTCTTATTTTATTGACATCTCGTTATTTTTCATACATTCTCCTTATTATTTTTCCGAAGGACCGCCCAGTATTTCTGGGCGGTTTTTCGGTTTTGGAGAAGGCTAGACCTCTCCGTCTGCCCTTCGGGCAGCCACCTCCCCTTTTAGGGGAAGCATTCGATAGACTCCCCTAAAGGAAAGATAAGACCCCTCAGTCACGCCTACGACGTGCCAGCTCCTCCCCTACGGGGACTACTTCGGTCGCCTTTTAGGGGAGGCTTTTAAAAAAGCGTACTCGCTTCTGATGCAAGTACGCTTTCACTTTTTCGATATATACTATATATTATAATACCTGTTCCAATGCGGCGAGCTTCGCACTGCACGTAAAGACCTCCATCGCTTTTTGTAGCTCTTCCTCCGTGGGATAGGTCGGGGAAATACGGATGTTCTCGTCCTTCGGATCAACTCCCATCGGGAACGATGCTCCCGCTCCAGTCAGGACAACCCCAGCCTCTTTACACAGCTGTACAATCCGCTTCGCACAGCCCGTCTGGTTGAATGAAATAAAATATCCGCCCAGCGGTTCCGACCAGTTCGCAATGCCCAGTTCGCCCAGCTCTCGCTGTAGCGTATCGATAACGATACGGAACTTCGGTGCAATCAAATCCTTGTGCTTTTTCATATGAGCCACAAGATTCTCATATTTTCCATCAAAGAAACGCAAGTGCCGCAGCTGATTAAGCTTATCATAACCAATGGTGGAGAATCCCAGTGCCTTTTTCAAGGAAGCCAAATTTCGCTCGCTTGCCGCCATCAGTGCCACACCGGAACCCGGAAATGTAATCTTCGAGGTAGAAGCAAACAAATAACAAATATCCTCGTTTCCCACTTTCCGTGCCTCTTCCAACAAATTCGCCTGTACCGGCGGATGATCGGTCAGGTGGTGGACACAGTAGGCATTATCCCAGAAAATACGGAAATCCGCCGCCTTCGGTTTCAGTGCCGCAAAACGCTTCATAACCTCGTCGCTGTAAACCACGCCGCCCGGGTTGGAATACATCGGCACACACCAGATCGCCTTAATCGTGTCATCTGTCGAAACCAGCTGTTCTACCATATCCATATCCGGACCGTCCGCTTGCATGGGAACGTTGACAAGCTCCATCCCCAAGAACTGACTGACAGCAAAGTGTCTGTCATAACCGGGAACAGGACAGAGTACTTTTACTTTGTCATACTTTCCCCAAGGCTTACTGCCCAGAACGCCGTTTGTCATTGCTAGAGACATTGCCCAGTACATCATATTCAAACTGGAATTGCCGCAGACAATCACGTCCTCCGGCTTTAATCCCAACATGGGAGCAAAGAACGCCTTCGCTTCCGGTAGTCCGTCAAGACAGCCGTAGTTTCGGCAGTCCAGTCCGTTTTCGGCGGTATAGTCCGATGCAGACAAACACGTCTGCATCCCGTTCGTCAAATCCAGCTGCTTCGGGGATGGCTTTCCACGGGACATATCCAGTTTCAGACCAGCTGCTTGAAATGCCTGATACTGTGCCTGACAGGTATTTTGCAGCAGAGAAAGTGCTTCTTGATTCATCTCTTTGAGTTGCATTGCTCTTCACATGACTTCACCCTTTTACAATGCGCTTCGGGGAAGTGCGCTCCTTTTTTCAATATTTTGAACCGGCACTGCAATTTCTCGCAAGGCGGATGGATTCCACTCTGTTTTTTATTATACCATATCCACGGCTGATGGTCAAGTGTTCACGCAGGAAAAACACAGAATCAAAGCTTTTTTTCCGATTTTTCTGATGATATGAAACCTATGCCGGAAAAAACTGTCGATTCTATCAAATAATGACAGCTTCCCAACAGTAAATTGGACGGCGTTTCTGCAATATTGTCGATACTATTCGAAAATGATTCCTCATACAGCTGTTTTGCACGGTCTCGGATTTCCTGCAAGATTTCCTCCGTTCCCATACGAAAGAGTAAGATATCCTGCGGCTGAAACAGTACGTTCAAATTATAAAGCAATAAAACAAGGGCATTCAAATAATCATCCGCAAGCGTTCGCAGACGTGTGTCCGTTTTGGCACCGATCACCAGCTGAAACGGCTTAAAATCGGACAGTGTTTCGCTCATCACCTTCTGAAATTTGGGTGTGCCCTTCTCCAGAAAAGCCGACACTACTTTTGTACGCAATCCATGTATGGTCAGCTCCTCCGCCACCGTGCCTTCCGCATTCTGAGACAGCTGGAACGCATTCAGCGAATGGACACAGTCGTCCCATCCACACATCATCTCCAGCGTCTCTTTCTCTCGCTGCCACAAAATCAGCTGCCGCCGTGACGAACCATTGTCGTCGCCCACAGGAACACCTGCGATTGCCAAAAACCGCAGCGCATCCCAACAAAATACCGTCATGTCCAGCTGTTCTTCCAGCTTCTTTTTCAGGTTTCTGATTTGCTCGCCATTGAAACCCGATTTCGCCTCCGCAGTATTAGACTGTACTTCCGGCATAAGCCCCACGCAAATTCCTAGTAAATTGGCATAAGACAGACAATTGTTCGTTAATATTTTTTCCAGAAGCTTCACAATTTTTTTTACAGTCGCTTCGACGGATTCCGTCAAGGAAAAAGCGACGCTCTGGCTCTCCAACAGCTGCAGCGACAGCGTCGTTATCCCCACTGTGAGCCGATTGTGTTCGATACAAACGCCAGCTGCAAAACGATACGTATCATTGATCGATAAGCACAGCTTACGCCGTCCCCGATCGTATCGACAGGAGGTTCGTGTTGCTTCGTCTGTCCGTTCCGGATAAAAGCTATCCTTCTCGAGAAGAACTCCCTCCTTTATCATTTCATTTACCAGCATGGTGACAGAGCTTTGTGTCAGGTGGATTTCATCTGCAATATCGGTTCGGCTCGTTTGTTCCGATTCTCGTATCACACGCAGAATCTGACTGCAATTGTGCTGCTTTAAATCGAATTTGCTGATGCCACGTCGTTCGTTCATAAAATCATACCTCTTTTCTCTTGATATACATTATATAGTATATATGTTATATATAGCTCGCCAGCGTGGTGAACAGCTTTACAATCAGCGGCATTGTCGCCGTAGATGCTATCGTGCTGACTGCAAAAATATGCGCTGCATAGCTGTCGTTCTTTCCAAATTTTTGGCATTGCAGCGTACACATCGCCGCCGACGGTGCAGCCGATAATACGAGTACCACCGTGCGAATTTCCAAGGGAATAAACTGTAACGGCAAAAACAATACCATCAAAATCAGCGGCAAAATAATCAGCTTCACAGCACTGACGTAATACACCCGTGGATTTTTCAGTGCCTGCCAGATTTTTGCCTGTGCGACACTGATACCAGACGCCACCATTGCCATCGGTGTATTCAGTCCGGAAATATAATCAAATGTACTTTGCAATACCTCGGGCAAGTCGATTTGGAAGAAAAATAACAATAGTCCAATCACAATTCCAATCATGGTAGGGGAGGTGAGCTTTTTGATTAAGGCTTTTTTGTCGTGCTGACCGGTCAGCATCATAATCCCATGGGTCCAAGCGAAACAAAAGAAAATGGTCAGATAGGCGGAGCAATAAAACACACCAATATTCCCAAGCAATGCGCTCGCCAGTGGGATACCCATGAAGCCGCAGTTGCTGTAGATGGCGGAGAATCGTTCAATAGATGTCTCACGCTCTAGCTTTTTCCGAATAAACAGCGTGACAGCGGCAATAGCAATGCCATAGGAAATCGCCGCCAATAAAAATGTCCACAAGAGATTCCGCACCAGCTCCGGGTCATAGTCAACCTCTGCGTAGGCGTTCACCACCAGAACCGGCGTAACAATTTCCAGCACAAAATTAGAAAATTGGCGTCCGCCGTTTTTGTCGACAATTTTCGCACGATACGCAATCATGCCCACCAGATTGAGCAATAGCATCAAAATTGCTTGTTTTAAAATAATCGTTGCCATAATAACTCCTCTTCGTTTTTCTTGAAAAAACGGAACACGGCATTTCTGCGCCGTATTCCGCTTATGCGATGCGTGATTCTTCTTTTATTTTCTTCATCTATTATATCAGATAAATTTATCTTTTTTATTGTTTTTATATGAACATAGGCTGAATTTGTACACCTTTTTTCGCAAAAGAAACTGTTTCCGGCAACTGTTTAAAATCTGCCACAAGAGATTTCGGCTTCTCCTGTGGGTTATCCTGATGCATGGGCGTAAAATAATAGTGACGGGTATTCATCAATAAGCCGATATTTTTTGCCGATACTCCGAGTGCATCGTTGGTGGCAATGGCAAGTACAATGGGCTTTTGTCGCCGCAGCATAGACTTTACTGCCATCGTTGCTGTGGTGTCGGTGATGCCGCAGGCTAGTTTCGCCGCCGTATTGGCGGTACAAGGAGCGACAATCAGTATATCCAGCATATCCTTTGGTCCGAGTGGTTTCTACACTTGGAATGGTATCCAGCGCAGCCTTTCCACAAATCTGTTCTAACTCCACTCTGCGTGCATCCGCTTCACTAAAACGGGTACTGAACGCCGCAGCGTGTTCGGAAAAAATGGGTGTCAGGTCTGCACCCAACGAAATCAGCTGCTTCGCCTGTGCGAATGCAGCGGAAAACATGCAAAACGAACCTGTGACGACAAATCCGATTCGCTCACCTGTCAGGTCTTGCACGGGAAATCCCCCTTTCTGTTAAGTCTGTTAAGATATTCAAGATGGTTTTTCCAATGTGTTTGCCTGCGGTCTGGGGCGAAGTCTTCCCCGGTAAAGCCAATGCCCACTCCACATTCCGATGCAGTCGCTTTGCCGCTTCAAAATCTGTTCCGCCGGGACGAGACGCCAAATCGATAATCAAGCTGTCCGCAGGAACGTGAGATAAAAGTTCCTCTGTCAAGATCAGCGACGGAATAGTATTGATTATCAGGCGTGTCTGCGATACACACGCCGCCAGCACCACAGGGGACAGACACACAGTGGAAAACCCAAGCATTTCCGCCATTGCACGTACTTCAGAACGACGTGCAGCAATTTTCGTATCCACGCCAAGTGCTTTTAGGCGTGGAACGAGTGCCATTCCCAATCGACCGTAGCCCAAAATTAAGGCGAAACAGCCTTGGAGCGTAATGGGAAGCTTTTCCATGGCGATTTGAATTGCACCTTCCGCTGTGGGGACGGCGTTCGCCAGAGCCAATTCTTCCCTTTCCATATAATCGACGACAGACAGTCCGGCTGTGAGAAACCCCTGTCGCACATCTGCCCGACAGGCTCCTGTCAACACCAGTGCATGGGGATTTGCAAGATCGTATAGGCTCGCCAGTGGTATCGCTTCGCTCTGTACCGAAAAAACAGTCGTGCCGTCAGTACTCGTGGGAACCGGCAGTACGAGAATATCATAATGCAGTGTATCCTGCGAAACGGTTAGCGACGCCGTGTCGGGGACAGCCAGCGTCTTTACTTCATAATCGTGACAATTTTTAGCAAGCATTTTTGCAGTATACGTCAAGCGTGCATCGCCGCCCACGAGCAGCAGCGTTTTTTTTAATGATGATTTCATATGCATCCTGCCGTTCTATTTCAAGTTCTGTCTGTTTACTCCAGTTTATGCAAAAGAAAAAATTCTTGTGAATGTGTGATTTTCCTCTTGACAAATTGCAGCATTTCGGGTATAATAATTATAGAAAGAGAGTGTACACGTTAGACGGTCGCTCCCACTTAAATAAACGAGTAAAAAATAATCGCTCTTAAGTTAGTAGCTCGGGCGATTATTTCTTTTTTTGATAATAGTATATCATAAAAATAAGCGAAGCGGTATCGATGAGTAGTTTCACTAGCTCAAATAACTGCTGCCATGTAACATAATTTTCCATATTATCACCTCCCATCATCGTGGAGATGCGTGGGAGACTAGAAATGACCGCCTACCGTTTTTGTAGTACGCTCTTATAAAATGTGCCTTTCGGCACGCTTTCTATTATATCATGTTCAACAAAATCTATCAATGAAAAATAAAATTCCCTCTTGACAAGCGGAATTATTTCGGGTATAATAGATATAGAAAGAGAGCGCACACCGAAATGCGGTCAGCTCTCATTTTGAATTAGTTAAGAATAACCGTCCAAGTTGGTCACTCGGGGCGGTTATTTCTGTTTGTATGTTAAGTACGCAAGAACTGCGATGAAAACATCACAAGCAATGTCGATGACTTTTGCGATAATATCAAAACTTATTCGCATCACCTCCCTGATTCCCATCCACGTATAAAACGAAGATGGTCGGGAGCAGGATTTGACCGCCAATATGTATGAAAATACATCCGCTTCGGGTACGCTCTCTCTATGCCTTTCGGCACATTTTTTA